>CXWK01065059.1_pt2 | contig 68974 bp, 57 predicted proteins | sample 590851 | NCBI WGS metagenome assembly CXWK01 (sample SAMEA3498364, study PRJEB10139) | wastewater metagenome | biome: wastewater treatment plant; material: activated sludge | place: Denmark | collected 2014-08-01 | reverse complement strand
GCTCCCACAGTAGATCGCCTTCCCCCTGTGGGAGCGAGCCTGCTCGCGAAGGGGCCCTCCGTTACAGCACAATACTCATGCCGTCATACGCCACTTCAACCTGGCGCCGCTCCAGCTCCGCCCGTTGCGGCGAATCTTCGTCGAGAATCGGGTTTGTGTTGTTGATGTGGATAAGCACCTTGCGCTGTTTGGGCAGTTGCTCCAGCACTTCAAGCATGCCGCCAGGCCCGTTCTGCGCCAGGTGGCCCATCTCCCGGCCGGTGCGGGTGCCGACACCACGGCGCTGCATTTCGTCGTCGTCCCACAGCGTGCCGTCCACCAACAGGCAGTCGCTGGCGGCCATGATTTCCAGCAGCGGCGCATCGACCTTGCCCAGCCCCGGCGCATAGAACAGCTTGCCACCGGTATTGAGGTCTTCGACGATCAGGCCGATATTGTCGCCTGGATGCGGGTCGAAGCGATGCGGCGAGTAGGGCGGCGCGGCGCTGCGCAGTGGCAGCGGGGTGAAGCGCAGGTTCGGGCAGGCCGGGATGCTGAAGCTCTGGTCGAGTTCGATGCGGTTCCAGCTCAGGCCGCCGTTCCAGTGGGTCAGCATGTTGAATAGCGGGAATCCGGTACTCAAGTCCTCATGGACCATGTCGGTGCACCAGACCTGGTGCGGGCAACCTTCGCGCAACATGAGCAGGCCGGTGGTGTGGTCGATCTGGCTGTCCATCAGGATGATCGCGCTGATCCCGGTATCGCGCAGTGCGCGCCCCGGTTGCATGGGCGCGAAGCTCTGGAGCTGGGCACGGATGTCCGGGGAGGTGTTGCACAGCACCCAATTCACGCCGTTATCGGAAATCGCGATGGACGATTGGGTGCGTGCCTTGGCCCGCAGGCTGCCATTGCGAAAACCTGCGCAGTTTTCGCAATTGCAGTTCCACTGAGGAAAACCGCCGCCGGCGGCGGAACCTAGGATCTGGACGAACATGGATGCTCCATCATTTCAACGCTGAAAATAAAACGCCTCGGGATAAACCGAGGCGTTGAACTACATTTCTGCCAGGGCAGAGATCAGCGGCTGGCGAAGTACATGGTGACTTCAAAGCCGATACGCAGGTCGGTGTAAGCTGGTTTGGTCCAGGCCATCAGTTGAACTCCTTCAGGTAAGGTTGGACAGCGCTATCTATATGTATAGTCCACCTCCGGTTAGAGATGTTCCAAATAGTTAGGCTGCTATGTTACTCAAAATTTCACAGGGATTGCCCATGAAACTTTGAAAAAGCTCCTTACAGTCTAGGCAATGATCATTTTATCGCTTGCCAAGGTGCGCCGGGTGCAGGGGTGTTCGCCAGGCAGCGCCAGCCACCGTCGGCCTGGATCAATCGCTCAACTGCGGCCAGTAGTGCGGCGCGATCGGTCAGGAGAATGGCCTGGGGCAACTGCATCAGATAATCCGACGGGCGGCCCGCCAGTTTGCCCTGCCAGAGCATTTCCGCGGCCTGGATTGTCGTCAGGGCGGCGCTGGAAAACTGATCTGCCAGGGCTTGGCGTTGGGCGATGAAGGCATTCTCGTCGAGTGCCTGCACCAACGCCGGCAATGCGCTGAGGAATTGTTCGATGTGCTGCACGAGCTCTGCAGCGACAACGTTCGGCGATTGCACTCCTAACAGCATCCCGGTCTGCCCGTGAATCTGGCGCAGGGCACTGAACACTGCGTAGCCCAACTGCAACTCTACCCGCAGGCGCTGATAGAAAGGCGTCTGACAGAGATGGGCGAGCAGACGCCAGGCGGCTTCGTCGGCCAGTTCATGGGTGGCGGTCGGACAGAACAGCAACAGTGCGTGTTCGCTGGAGTCGGTCTCTGTAGTGCTCCACAAGTGCTGCGCATGAATTGACGGTGTGGGTGCCTGTTGCGTATCCGCAGTACCCGGCACGCGGCTCAACACCAGCCCCATGGCCGATTGAGTCTGGGTAGAAAAACCGCTCGCCAGGCCTGTCCAGCGAGCACTCGCCCACAGTTGTGCCAGGTTGTCCGATTCGGGCGTAGGCTCAAGGCAGTGATCGGGCAGCACCTTGAGTAGCTGTCGAATCGGCATCAACGCGGGGCGGGCTGGTGATTGCTGTGATAGTGCTGCCTCAGGTTGGGTCAGCAGGCTTAAAGCGTGTTCGAGGATGCTGGGCATCGGTGCTTGCAGGCCGGTCATTTTCAACAGCCATTGATTGCCCGATGCACCGAAGGAAAAGTCCACGCCGGCCTGACCTGCGTCTTCGCGCAACGCTTGCAGGTTGTCTTCCAGACGCGATTGAAGGCTGGCGCCGGGGGCCGCCTCAAGGCACCAGCGCAGATACACCGCGCCTTGCGCGGTGTTATCCGGCAGCGCCTGGCTGAATTGCATTGGCGAACGTTCGCGGCGGCTACGTGAGCGGTCTTGGGCAAAGGTACGCAGGCCCCGGTGGGCGCTGGTTTGTCCGCGAATCAAGCCGGCATTGGGTGCTGCTGCTTCGCTTTGCAGGAACGGATTGGGCGCGGGCAGTTGCCACGGGCCGGTGAAGTTATCCACAGCACCGATTATTTCCAGGATCGCCTTGAGGGCGGTCACTCCGACTTCGGATAACCCTGTCTCGCGCTCTTCGCTGTCCTGTCGGGCCAGTTGCAAGGCACTGCTGACACCTTGCTGGCGCTTGCGCAACGCCGCATATTCCTCGCGTAACCCGCGCCAATCCTGTCGGGCGAAAAAGCCCAGCCAGTCCTGCAATTGCTCGCCAATCCCGGTCGCCGGTGCATTGGCAGGCAGCGTGAACTCAATGTGCAACAGGGCTTGTCCAGCGAACTGATACAAGGAGCGTGCCTTGAGATGTTCAGCCCGGCCCTGTTTGCGCAGTTCGGCCAACAGCCCACCAGGTTTCGCGCAATTCAGCCAATGGCACAGAAAGTCCAGTGCTTCGGGCGATGAGTCGGGTAATGCTTCAAGGGCAAACAGCAGGTCCAGCCGGTGCTCGCCGGTCTGTTGATAACGGTTGTCTGCCCCAGCCATCAGCGGTGTAGGCGCTTGTTGCGCAACCTTCTCGCCCTTGGCAATGACGTTGCCGAATGCTTCGGCCAGCAGCCTCAACTCATCAAGGCTCTGGGGGCCGACAAGGCTCAAGGTCATTTGTCCGGTCTGGTAATAACGCTGGTAATAATCCTGCAGGGCCTGCTGGAATTCAGGTTGCGGCACCGCCAGGCTGTCGCGGTTGCCGGCATGAAAACCGCGCAACGGATGCGCGTCGCTAAGCCCGTCCAGCAGGGCCAGTTGCTGTTGCGCCGCGGCATCTTGCGACCAGGCGATGAATTCCGCGTGGAGCACTTCCCGTTCCCGGTGCTGGTCGTCCAGGTCCATCCGGGGATGGGCGAGCATGTCTGCCAGCCGCTCAAGACCCTCGGCAAACGCCTGGGTAGGCAGCTCGAAAAAGTAATCGGTGGTGCGCTCGCAGGTTTGCGCATTCACTTGGCCGCCATGGCGCTGGACGAAAGCCATCAGCCCTCGATCGGCGGCAAAGCGCTCGGTGCCGAGAAACATCAGGTGTTCAAGAAAGTGCGCCAGTCCAGGCCAGGCCAACGGCACATCATGGCTGCCGGCGGCAACTCGCAACGCCCCCGCGCAGCGCTTCAAATCCGGGGCATGACGCAGCGTCACCCGCAAGCCGTTGGCCAGGGTTTCAGTGTGGGGGCGAGGGTGATTCAGCGCAGGCATGAGCACTTCCAGAACAGAGAAGTGCCAATGCTAGCGGATAACGGTGGCTCAGCGCTTGTTCAGCGCGCCGTAAAGCTCGGGGCGGCGATCGTTCAGGTAGCGATTGGCGGCGCGCGAGTCGAGCATCAACTGACGATCCAGCTCCCCGACAATCAGTGCTTCATCGAGTCCCGCCTGGGCGATGCGGCTGCCGTCCGGTGCGGCGACGCTGCTTTGGCCGCAGTACTGGATATCGCCTTCGTGCCCGCAATAGTTGGCATAAGCCACGTAGCACTGATTTTCGTAGGCCCGGGCACGTACGGTGACATCAGCGATGAAGTCGAACGGGGTCATGTTGGCGGTCGGTACCAGGATCAGCTCGGCGCCAGCCAGGGCCAGGCGCCGGGTATTTTCCGGAAACTCGAGGTCGTAGCAGATCAGGAACCCGAGCTTCCAGCCGTTGAGTTCCACGATCGGGAAGTCGTCCGTGCCGGCGCTGAACATCGATCGGTCGAGGTCACCGAACAGGTGCGTCTTGGCGTAATTGCACAGACGCTCGCCATTGGCGTCGATCAATTGCACGGCGTTGTAGATCTGTCCGTCCCCGGTGCGTTCGGGATAGCCATACAAGATGGCGATCCCGGTGGCCTTGGCAATGCGCGCAATCTGTTGCGCCGATTCACCGTTGTACACTTCCGCCAACACACTGACGGCATCGACGCCGATGTTGTAGCCGGTCAGGAACATCTCCGGCAATACCAGCAAGTCGGCGCCCTTTGCTTCCAGTGCCAGCTGATGCAGGCGCTGAAGGTTGCCGGCGACATCCAGGGGCAACGGTGGACATTGGTAAAGGGCTACGCGCATTTCGGACTCCTCTTACTCGGGCAGGGCGATCGGACCGATCTCGTTGAACACATCTCCTGGACCCGGATTCTCGGCGTGAGTTGCACCGCCGAAGTGTTTCATGATGCCCCACACCGCATTGAGCGAGGTCTGCACTGCACCTTCAACCCAGGCCGGCGTCCATGAAACGTCGTCGCCGGCGATGAAAATTCCGCGCTGTTCGGCCGGCATGTCGTCCTGCATGAAGTGCGCGTACATGCGCTGGTTGTAGCGATAGTGGCCGGGCAGGGCGCCCTTGAAGGCACCGAGGAAGTGCGGGTCGGCTTCCCAGGACACGGTGATCGGATCGCCGATGATTCGCGCGGCGATGTCCACTTTCGGGTAGATCTTCTTCAGAGCATCCAACGCCAGTTTCACGCGTTTTTCCACCGGGTGAGGGAGCATTTTCAAGGCGTCGCTCATCCACGAATACGACAGGCATATCACCCCGGGCTTGTCGTCGCCGTTATCGAACAGGTAGGTGCCGCGGGTCAGGCGATCGGTGAGGGTCATGCTCATCAGGTCGCGACCGGTTTCCGGGTCTTTATCCTTCCAGAACGGGCGGTCGACCATCACGAAGGTTTTCGACGACTGCATGTAGCGGGTGCGGTCCAGGGCCATCCACATCTTTTGCGAGAACAGGGTTTCATCGCATTCGATCTGGGTGGTCAAAAGCCAGCTCTGGCAGGTGGTCAGCACCGCCGCGTATTCGCGGGTATCGCCGTTGTTGTCGGTGACCGCAAAGCGGCCGTCCGGCGCGTGGGCGATTTTCTTCACGCCGGAACGTGGCGCACCGCTGTGCAATGACTTGAGGCTGGTACCTTGCGGCCAGTGCACGCAGCGCTCCGGGACATGGCGCCAGATGCCCTGTGGCACTTGTTCCACGCCACCGACCACCAGATGCTGGTGATCGTCGCAGTTGGTCATCACCACGCGGAAGATTTCCAGCATCGAGTTGGGGAAGTCAGAGTCCCAGCCACCGGTACCGAAACCAACCTGGCCGAACACTTCGCGGTGATGGAACGACAGTTTGGCGAAGGCTTTGGAGGTGGCAACGAAATCGTAGAAAGTGCGGTCGTCCCACAGTGGCACGAGGGTGTTCCACAGCTCCTTGAGTCGCGGGACGTCGCGGTCGCGGATGGCCTGCTGGATATCGGAGAACTGCGAGCCCGCTTCCAGGGCGTCGGCCCAGGCGTCGGCGACTTCCTGGAACAGGGCAGGAAGATCCGCCAGTTTCTGTGCGTAATGGGTCTTGCCTTCCAGATCGATGACAGTACTGCCTGAGGCTGGTGTCAGCGGGTTGGGGAAGGGTTTGGTTTCAAGATTCAGCTTGTCGACGTAGTGATAGAACGCAGTGGATGACACTGGAAAACGCATGCCACCCAGTTCCGCGACGATGCCGTCGGTGCCATTGAATGCTTGGGAGCGCAGGCGGCCACCCAGCTTCGAGGCCTCATAGACCACCGGCTTGAGGCCGAGCTTCATCAGTTCGTACGCGGCTACCAGACCGGCGATACCGGCACCGACGATCGCCACTTCGGCACCGTGATGGTGTTCGGGAATGCTGCCCAGGCCAGCCGGGTGTTCGATCCAGTCGTCGAAGGCGAAAGGAAAGTCCGGACCGAAAATGGTGACTGGTTTTTTACCGTCTGCAGGATGGCGATTGTTCTTGTTCATGGCTGACCTTGCTGTCGACCCGACGCGGAGTGCGCATCTGAGTATAGGAAAAGATGCCAGCCATTCTAGAGAGCGTAGAACACGTTAATAAGACGCAAAGTGTCGTCGTTTTGCCAGATTACTGATCAGTATGACGATGGTTCTGTGCATACTGTCCACCGCAGCTCCCACATTGGATAGTTTTCAAACCGGCTGCCCCCGATCGATCTTGCTGCTCAAGATGATCGACGTCGTTGTCTTTTCCACCCCATCGACACTGCCAATCTGATCCAGCAGTTGGTCCAGCTGCTCTGGCGAATCGCTGCGCAACCAAGCGACATAATCAAATTCGCCACTTACCGCACACAGCTGCTGCACCTGGCCCATCGCACTCAAGCGCCGCAACACTTCCTTGCCGGAGCGAGGCTGTACGGTAATCCCCACATACGCCTGCAACCCACCATCCACCATGCGCTGGCCAAGCCGTACGCCATAACCGGTAATGACCTTGGCCTTTTCCAGCCGAGCCAGGCGCGAGGTGACGGTGGTCCGGGCGATGCCCAATTGCCGGGCGAGCATGGCCACGCTCTCGCGGGCGTTGATCTGCAGGGCGGCAATCAGCTGACGGTCGATTTCGTCGAGAACGGGCGGGCGAGTGTCAGGCAAGGGCGGTCTCCAGCGGCATGGAATCAATGTCCAGGCATGTTACAGGCACATCCCGCGCAGCGCTCGCGACGGATATCTGGACTAGCCTCAATACCGTTCATGACATTTGTGCCTGCGACAAATTGCCATAAGTAACTAGGTAGTACACTATTCCGCCCTTGTCACAAATGGGGAAAAATTCCGACATGAATAATTCTGGGGCTGCCGGCGGCAGCAAATGGCTGCTGACGGGGCTGGGTGTCCTGATTGCACTGATCGGACTCGGTTTGGCTGGTGGCGGCGGGTATCTGATCACCCTCGGTGGCAGCTGGTATTTCCTGCTGATGGGCCTGGCGATGCTGGTCTCGGGGCTGATGATTGCCCGGCGTAGACCGCTGGGGGCGTGGCTTTATGGCCTGGCGCTGATCCTCACGGCCGTTTGGGCCGTGTGGGATGCCGGTCTCGAATATTGGCCATTGGTCTCGCGCGTGCTGACCTTTGCCGTCATCGGCCTGGTCGTCGCATTGATTTATCCGGCGCTGGTGCGCGCTTCCGGCGCAACCGCAGGTCGAGGCGCCTATGGCCTGGCCGGGCTGCTGGGTGTCGGTGTCGTCGCGACGCTGGCCTACATGTTCGTACCGACCCCGGTGGTCAAGGCCACCACTGAACCGGCCGTCACGCCGGTGGTACCAGGTACCGAACAGAAGGACTGGGCGCACTGGGGCAATACCACCGCCGGCAACCGCTTCGCCGCGCTGGACCAGATCAACAAAGGCAACATCGACAAATTGCAGGTGGCCTGGACCTTCCGCACCGGCGATATCCCGCAAAGTACCGGCGCCGGTGCCGAAGACCAGAACACTCCGTTGCAGATCGGTGACACGGTCTACACCTGCACCGCGTACGGCAAGGTTTTCGCCCTGGACGCCGACACTGGCGCCCAGCGCTGGAAGTTCGACCCGCAAGGCACCGCGCCCAACTGGCAGCGTTGCCGTGGCCTGGGTTACTTCGATGCTGGCGCTGCGCCTGTAGCCGAGCAGCCAAGCGCTTGTACGAAACGTCTGTTCCTGCCGACCGGCGATGCTCGCCTGATCGCCATCAATGCCGAAACCGGCAAGCCGTGCGAAGAGTTCGGCAACCAGGGCACCGTCGACCTGACCACCGACATGGGTGAAGTCAAACCGGGTTACTACCAGCAGACCTCGACCCCGTTGGTCGCAGGGGAGGTGGTGATCGTCGGTGGCCGTGTCGCCGATAATTACTCCACTGGCGAGCCGCCAGGTGTGGTCCGTGCCTACGACGTGCGCAGCGGCGAGTTGGTGTGGGCGTGGGATCCGGGAAACCCGAACACCACCAAACGCCCACCGGCCGGCGAGACCTACACCCGGGGTACGCCGAACGTCTGGTCGGCGATGTCCTATGACGCCAAGCTCGGTCTTGTCTACCTGCCAACCGGCAACGCGACACCGGACTTCTTCGGCGGCCAGCGGACCGACATGGACAACAAATGGAACTCGTCCATCGTTGCCCTCGATGTGAAAACCGGTCAGGTGCGCTGGCACTTCCAGACCACCCACAACGATCTGTGGGACTTCGACCTGCCTGCACAGCCGCTGTTGTATGACGTGCCGGACGACAAGGGCGGCACCCAGCCGGCCTTGGCGCAAGTGACCAAGCAGGGGGAGATTTTCCTGCTCAACCGCGAAACCGGCGTGCCAATAGCGCGGGTCGAAGAGCGTCCAGTGCCGCAGGGCAATGTGCCTGGCGAACGCTACTCGCCGACCCAGCCGTTCTCGGTGGACATGCCGTCAATCGGCAACAAGACCCTGACCGAGTCCGACATGTGGGGAGCCACTCCGTTTGACCAGTTGATGTGCCGCATCCAGTTCAAAGGCATGCGTCATGAAGGCGTCTACACCCCGCCAGGCATGGATCGCGCCCTGCAATTCCCGGGCTCGCTGGGCGGGATGAACTGGGGCAGCGTCTCGGTCGACCCGAACACGAACTACATGTTCGTCAACGACATGCGCCTGGGCCTGGCCAACTACATGATCCCGCGCGACAAGATCAAAGCCGGGGCCAGTGGCATCGAAATGGGCGTGGTACCCCAGGAAGGCACGCCGTTCGGCGCCATGCGTGAGCGTTTCCTTTCGGCGGTCGGTATTCCGTGCCAGAAACCACCGTTCGGCACCATGTCCGCCATCGACCTCAAGACCCACAAACTGATGTGGCAGGTACCGGTCGGCACCGTACAGGACACCGGCCCACTGGGCATCCGCATGCACCTGCCGATCCCGATCGGCATGCCGACCCTGGGCGCCTCGCTCGCCACCCAGTCGGGCCTGCTGTTCTTCGCCGGCACCCAGGACTTCTACCTGCGCGCCTTCGATACCGGCAACGGCAAGGAAATCTGGAAGGCGCGGTTGCCGGTGGGCAGCCAGTCCGGCCCGATGACCTATGTCTCGCCGAAAACGGGCAAGCAGTACATCCTGCTCACCGTTGGCGGTGCACGTCAGTCGCCGGACCGTGGTGATTATGTGATTGCCTATGCATTGCCATAGGTAACGTGTCCATTCTCACAAACCGTAGGAGCGAGGCTTGCCCGCGAAGAACGATAACTCGGCAATTCAGGCAAGCTGACTGAACCCGCCCACGAAAAAGCCGCGCAATGTCGCGGCTTTTTCGTGGGTGCTAATTGGGAGGGAAAAAAGCAACGCCATTTCAGGTCGTGTCTGACATACACGGCGGGGTCCACTTGCCTATCATTGATTTTTCCGTGGCGCTGGATCGCGGAGAGGTTTGTGAAGGTGCCAAGGGGCTGCTGGAGAACATCTGGCGAACGGTGGTTCGATTCGGGTTTTGATGATTGACCCTGGACCCCCATTGGGTCTGTGATGTATGACAAATCGTAAAGGAACGCTCAATTGAGGCCGTGGCGCGAGGGGACAGGTCATGACGAAGAAGTTGCCGCCCGCTGTAAGGGATCACGCCTGGCAGATCGCACATCACGAAATGGGCCACTACGTCGTGGCCCGTGCCTTGGGTTTTGCCACGGGCAGCGTGAACCTGACGGTGACCATAGACTTGCGGCACCAAGGCGGGGCGTCCATCAGCCTGGTGCGGTCCATTCCGTCGATAGACGCCATGAAGCAACATCTGGAGGCCCGGATGATGGTCCTCCTGGCTGGCGCGATGGCGCAGACCCTGCCTTTAAAAAAATCAGCCGGGCAGCGCGTCGACAGGTTGAAAGCGACAGCCATCCTTAAAGGCGAGCAGGGCGCACATCAGGATTACGCAAAGATCCGGGAGTTGCAGCACCTGTTGCGCAATATCCTCTACCCCGAGACCGATCCGGCTTCATCCGAGCGTATAACGGCTGAGCTTAAAATGCTGACGGATCGCGTGTGGCAGCGAACTCAAGACATCGTGGAAGAACTGTCTGGGATCATTGCCGAATTGGCAGCGGTCTTGGTTGACGGCATGGTTATCGTGGAGCAGTGGGGACGGGCGGCGGATACGTATGAGGTTGTGTACACCGGGCCAACGTTGGAGCGGCTGCGGGCAGTGCAAGCCATTCCGTCAATGACAATTGGAGGCCCCGAAAGGTCGGAGCGTGTATTTAATAGATGAGCCGCCGATAGTCCTTGAAGTTCGTCGCCGCTCAATCGGACCCTTCAGAAACGCAAAAGCCGCGCATTGCGCGGCTTTCTTGTTTGGTGGGCCCACACGGACTTGAACCGTGGACCAAAGGATTATGAGTCCTCTGCTCTAACCAACTGAGCTATAGGCCCCATTGGTCGCGGATTATAGCGATGGTTTCGCGGCTGTGCTATCCGAAAAATCCATTACTGCTGTACGAAGAAACGTCGCGGCGAATTCGTCAGGGGGCAGGGGCAGGCTGACGATGTAGCCTTGGATCTGCTCACAGCCTTCGGCAGCCAGGAATTGCTGCTGCGCCTGGGTTTCGACGCCTTCGGCGATGACCGTGAATTGCATGCTTCGACCGAGCGCGATAATGGCGCGCACGATAGCGGCGTCGTGGGGGTCGTCCGGCAAGCCGCGGACGAAGGACTGGTCGATTTTGAGTATGTCCAGCGGCAGGCGCTTGAGGTAACTCAGCGAGGAGTACCCGGTGCCGAAGTCGTCGATCGCCAATTGCACACCCAGATGCTTGAGTTGGTGCAGCACGGCGAGCGCTTCTTCGGCCTGGCTCATGATGAAGTTTTCGGTGATCTCCAGTTGCAGGCAACCGGGATTGAGGCGGTTGTCCTTGAGCAGTTGTTCGATTCGCCCCAAAAGATTCGGTTGGCGCAGCTGGGCACCGGCGAGGTTGACCGACAGTGGGCCGAGGCCTTCGTACATCTGGTTCCATTCGAACATCTGCCGGCAGGCGGTCTCGAGTACCCAGTCGCCTATCTGCAGGATCATGCCGTTTTCTTCGGCAAGTGAGATGAAGTGTTCGGGCGGCACTTCGCCGAAGGTCGGATGACGCCAGCGAATCAGCGCTTCGGCCCCCACCAGGCGATAGTCGTCGAGGCTGATCTTGGGTTGGTAGCACAGGTGCAGTTCATTGCGCTCGATGGCGCGTCGCAGTTCGTGCTCCAGCGCCACACGCTCGCTGGCTTGAGCGGTGAGGTCGCAGGTGTAGCTTTCTACGCGGTTACGGCCTTTGGCCTTGGAGCGGTACATCGCCGCGTCGGCGTTTTTGATCAGCGTGGCCACGTCACTGCCGTCCTTGGGGTAGAGGCTGGTGCCGATGCTGGAGCTGATGAAAAACTCATGCTCACCCGCCTGGAACGGCGCGGTAAAGCAATTGAGCAGCTTGGTGGCGATGTTGTCGGCGTCGCTGGGTTGCTGCAGGCCCGGGAGCAGGATGATGAATTCGTCGCCGCCCAGGCGTGCGACAGTGTCGATGTCTCGCAACTGCTCCTTGAGACGCACGGCAATACCCTTGAGCAAAAGATCGCCGACCGGGTGACCGAGGCTGTCATTGATGTGTTTGAAACGGTCCAGATCCAGGAACAGCACTGCGCCCTGACCGCCGTTTTCCTTCTGGTGATTGAGCGCGTTGAGCAGGCGACTTTCGAACAACGTGCGGTTTGGCAGACCGGTCAGCGGGTCGTGGTGAGCCTGGTAGTCCAGTTTGGCCTGGGCGTGCTTGAGGCTGGAGATGTCGGCGAACACAGCCACGAAGTGCGTGATGAAGTTGTTACGATTTCGTACGGCGCTAATGGTCAACCAGCTGGGATAGAGTTCGCCATTTTTGCGTCGGTTGGAAATCTCGCCTTGCCAATGACCCTCGTCGGTCAGTTGATGCCACATGGCCGCGTAGAACGCACTGTCATGCAGGCCCGAGGCAAGCAGGCGCGGGGTGTGCCCCAGTGCTTCGCTTTCGCTGTAGCCGGTGATTTCGGTAAAGGCGCGGTTGACCGCACTGATGTGCTGCTGGGTATCGGTGATCAACACGCCCTCTGCGGTGCTCTCGAATACCGTCGCGGCCTGCTGCAGTTTTTCCTGCATCAGGTGGCGTTCGGTGATGTCCCGGGCGATGGTCAGCATGCAGTCGTCGTCACCGATCGGTAGCGGACGGCTGGAGACTTCGCAGAGGCGGATCTGCCCATCGCTGCGGCGGATATGGCAGCTGAAATCGCGGACGAAACCATCCCGGTGCAACAGGTCGAGCATTTGTTTGCGCTCGTTGAGGTTGACCCAGATCCCCAGGTCAAGGGCCGAGCGATCCACCGACATCGCGCTGTTGAAGCCGGTAATGCGGCTGAACCCCTCGTTGACCTCCAACAGCAGGCCATCGCTCTGGCGCGACAGCAGCAAGCCGTCGGGGGAGGCGTGGAAGGCCTTGGCGAACTTTTCTTCGGAGGTTTGCAGTTGTTGCTGGGTTTCCTTGAGCTGGGTGATGTCTCGCACCACGACGACCAGCGCCGGGGTGGTATCGAGGTCGAAGGGCTCGGCCGAGATCAGGCCGGTGAACACCTGGCCATTGCTGCGACGAAAGGGCATCTCCAGGTTTCGAATGCTGCCGGCCTGCAAGCGCTGCAGCAGCCCGGGCCCGACACCCGGAATACCCCAGATGTTCAAGTCGGTGGCAGTCTGGCCGATTACGTCTTCGGCCTTTAGGCCGATCTGTTCTTCGAACGCATCGTTGACCTCCAGCAGGCAACCGTCACTCAGGCGTGCGATCACCAGGATGTCTGGGCACTGCTGGAACACCGAGGCAAACTTCTGTTCAGACAAGCGCAGTGCTTCTTCGGTGCGTTTGGTCTCGCTGATGTCGATCATCAAGCCGCGCATCACCGGCTCATGACCGTGTTCGATCAGGCTGACGATGTCGCGGACCCAGATGCAACGACCGTCAGCGGTGATGACCCGGTAATCGAGAGTGTGGTCACGCCCGGCCAACACTTCGTGGTCGCAGAAACTCTGCGCGCGGGTGAGGTCGGCGGGGTGGATGATGTTGCGCCAGAAGCCTGGGATCAGCCAATGCGACAAGGGGTAACCGAGCAGGTCTTCGGCGTGGGGCGACACGTAGCTGTAGGTGAAGTCGCTCATCCGCGCTTCCCAGGCGATGGCCGAAAGGCTTTCCACCAGCCCGCGGTAGTGGTATTCGCTGCTGCGCAGTTCCTGCTCCAGGTTGACCCTGCGGGCGATTTCCGAGCTCAAGCGGCGGTTGACGCGGATCACGGCGGCGAGCACGGCGATCAGTAAAAGTAGCCCAGGCAAGCCGTAGACCAATAGATCGGACCAGAATGTTCGATGATCCAGTACGTTGCCGACCCAATGTTCCTGGATCGAACTGATTTCAGCAGGTGTCATGTCGGCGAGGACTTTATCCAGAATGCCGACCAGCATTTTGTTGTCACGGGGTACACCCATTGCCAACTGGTAGCGGTAGGGGGTTTCGCCGCTGACGTACAGCCCGTCGAGTTTGAGCTGGCGCAGACTCCAGACGCTGGAAGCGAGATCGCCTACCACGGCGTCTACTTCATCGGTAGCCAGCGCCTGTAAAGCGGAGCTGACATTGGGCATCGCCACCAGGTTCAAATCGGGATGGTGGGTGCGCAACAGTTCGTGAGGTGCGTAGTTTTCCACTACGGCGATTTTTAGCCCGTACAGGTCTTTGAGTTTGCGCGGTTGGGCGCCTCCGACGTGCGCCAGGATGACGATCGGGAAGTCCAGGTAGGGACGGGTGAATGACAGGTAGGCCTGGCGTTCCGGGGTCGACATGATGCCCGGCAAAAGGTCCAGCTTGCCTTGCTTGGCCTGGTCCAGTACCACCGTCCAGCTCACGGGCTCAATGGGCGTGAGCTTGATGGCCAGCCGCTGGCGAATACGGTCGATATAGTCTGCAGCAAGGCCCTGGTAACGCCCCTGGTCGTCGCGAAACTCAAAGGGCGGCCAGGATGCATCGACACCCAGGCGCAGGTCCGGATGGGCCGCCAGCCAGCTACGTTCTTCGTCAGTGAGAGTCAGCGCGCCAGCCGTTGCGGTCCAGGTCATCAGCGACAGCAAAAAACACACGGTCGGCAGTCTGGGCATAACGGTCTCGTTATGGCTCGGGGAATGTTTCGAGTGTAGACGGGCAAATCGGCGGGTGGGGTGGAGCGGGGGAATTATCTGCAAAAACAAAACCCCCGGCCTGGGCCGGGGGTTCTGGTATCACTCGTCGAGGAAGGAGCGCAGATGCTCGCTTCTCGTCGGATGGCGCAGCTTGCGCAACGCCTTGGCTTCGATCTGACGAATCCGTTCGCGGGTAACGTCGAACTGCTTACCAACTTCCTCGAGGGTGTGGTCGGTATTCATGTCGATACCGAAGCGCATGCGCAGTACCTTGGCTTCACGGGCAGTAAGGCCGGACAGCACTTCGCGAGTCGCTTCCTTAAGGCTCTCAACGGTTGCAACATCGATTGGCGACTGCATGGTCGAGTCTTCGATGAAGTCACCCAGATGGGAGTCTTCGTCATCACCGATCGGGGTTTCCATGGAGATCGGCTCTTTTGCAATCTTCAATACCTTGCGGATCTTGTCCTCAGGCATTTCCATGCGTTCACCCAGCTCTTCCGGGGTCGGTTCGCGACCCATTTCCTGCAACATCTGGCGGGAAATGCGGTTGAGCTTGTTGATCGTCTCGATCATGTGCACCGGAATACGGATGGTGCGGGCCTGGTCGGCGATCGAGCGAGTGATCGCCTGACGGATCCACCAGGTGGCATAAGTCGAGAATTTGTAGCCGCGGCGGTATTCGAACTTGTCTACCGCTTTCATCAGGCCGATGTTGCCTTCCTGGATCAGGTCGAGGAACTGCAGGCCACGGTTGGTGTACTTCTTGGCGATGGAGATCACCAGACGCAAGTTCGCTTCGACCATCTCTTTCTTCGCGCGGCGGGCCTTGGCCTCACCGATCGACATGCGACGGTTGATGTCCTTGATCTCGGCGATCGTCAAACCGGTTTCGGTTTCCAGCGCGGTCAGCTTCTGCTGGCAACGAATGATATCCGGCTGCACGCGACCGATGGCTTCAGCGTATTTGCTTTTGCCTTTGGCCAGTGCATCGCTCCAGCTTTCGTCGACTTCGTTGCCCGGGAACTGGCGCAGGAAGTCGGCACGCGGCATGCGTGCATCACGAACGCAGAGCTGCATGATTGCACGCTCTTGCTGGCGCAGACGATCCAGGGCACTGCGCACACGCTCGACCAGGCCTTCGAATTGCTTCGGAACCAGTTTGATCGGCATGAACAGGTCGGACAGGGCCAACAGCTCGGCAATCGCCAGCTTGTTGTGGCGACCGTGCTTTTTCAGCGCCTTGCGGGTGATTTCCATCTGATCGGCGACAGCACCAAAGCGCTGGGCGGCGATGATGGGATCCGGACCGCTTTCGGCTTCTTCTTCGTCATCGGAAGCTTCGGCGTCATCGTCGTCGGAATCGTCATCCGCTTTCGCGGTCTTGGTGTCGATCGGCGGCGGAACCTCCGCAGCAGGCGGCGCAATACCGTCGTCCGGGTCGATATAACCGCTCAGGACGTCGGACAGGCGGCCACCTTCGGTGGTAACGCGAGTGTATTCGGAGAGAATATGATCAACCGTGCCAGGGAAGTGCGCGATTGCGCTCATCACTTCACGGATACCCTCTTCAATACGCTTGGCGATTTCAATTTCGCCTTCACGCGTGAGGAGCTCGACCGTACCCATTTCGCGCATGTACATGCGCACTGGGTCAGTGGTGCGACCGATATCGGTCTCCACCGCTGCCAACGCGGCGGCGGCTTCTTCCGCAGCGGCCTCGTCGGTATCGGCGTCGGCCAACATAAGGGCGTCCGCATCCGGAGCACTCTCGTGTACGGGGATCCCCATGTCGTTAATCATGCGGATGATGTCTTCCACCTGCTCTGGATCTGAAATATCCTCGGGCAGGTGGTCGTTGACCTCGGCGTAAGTCAGATACTTCTGCTCACGACCCAGTTTGATCAACTCAATAATACGAGACTGCTGTTGCGCTTTTCCGGACATAACACCCTATCCACTGAAGGTCTTGGCGGGCAAAAAACAAGCCGAGGATTATACCTGAGCTATGACCTCACGCGCCAGTTGAGGTCGGGTTTGATGCGGAAACATTCTGTTTTAAGAGGTCGCGCATCTGTTTAGCTATCTGAATTTGCTCTTCAGCCGACAATCCCGGCTGCCTTGCTTTCTTGATGAGGTCATCGAGGGTCTGCGTGTGCTGGCCCGCGGATAACCTAGTAATGGTGTCTAAAAACTGTTGTTCAAGGTTATCGCCGTCAATTAGCCATTCCTTTTCTGCGAGGGCTCTCAATAGGCGTCCTTGCTCTGTGCCGTGCCAGCGGGCCATCAACTGAATAGAGTTTAGCCCAGGATTTTTCTGCACAGCCTCGATCAGGGCGATTAGTACCTGAGCGTACGTGTTGCTCTCGTTGGCAAAGTGATCGGCACTCTCAACTTTTTTGGCCAGTTGCGGGTGGTGAATCAGTGTGCGCAAAGCGATAAGCGTCGGGGCTTCCACTGCGACTGGCTTGCGTGGGGCGTAAGGCTCGTCGCGATCACCGCGCTTGCCGTTCTTGCTCCAGGGTTTCTTGTCCCATTTCTTGCCGCCGGCCCCGGATTTCTTCGGCGTCCACTCCTGCTGGGGCGTGTAGGCCTCCTGGGGTTGGTGGAAGTCGGAGTAGTCCGGCATGGCATCGTAATCCATGCCAGGGTCATAGGCCGGTGGCGCGTCCTGAGGCGCGCTGTGTACCAGTTGGCTCACCGCCTCGCCGCTCAGTCCGGTGATTTCCAGCAGCCGCTGGCGCATCAGGGTGCGCAGGTTGGCGCCGGGGACCTTGTCGATCAGCGGTGCGGCGAGGGTGGCCATGTGGGCCTTGCCTTCGAGCGAGCGAGGGTCGGCCTCTTCGGTCAGTTGTTGGAAGAAGTAATCGGCCAGCGGCTGCGCGTGCTGGTTGATCCGTGCGCGAAAGGCGTCGGTGCCTTCGGAGCGGACCAGGGTGTCCGGGTCTTCACCCTCGGGCAGGAACAGGAATCGCGCGCGGCGACCGTCCTGCAGGCTTGTCAGTGTCGCTTCCAGTGCGCGCCAGGCCGCATTGCGGCCGGCCTGGTCGCCGTCGAAACAGAACAGCACGCTGGGCACGACTCGAAACAGTCGTTTCATGTGCTCTTCGCTGGTGGCGGTGCCCAGGGTCGCGACGGCATTGCGCAAGCCTTGCTGGGCGAGGGCGATGACGTCCATGTAGCCCTCGACGACGATGATTTCGTCGAGGTTGCGATTGTTCTTGCGCGCTTCGTACAGGCCGTAGAGTTCCTGGCCTTTATGGAAGACCGGAGTTTCCGGTGAATTGAGGTACTTGGGTTTGTCGTCGCCCAGCACCCGGCCACCAAACGCGATGATACGCCCGCGACTGTCGCGGATCGGGAACATCACGCGGTCACGAAAGCGGTCGTAGCGTTTGCCGGTTTCGGCGTTCTCGATCAGCAGGCCGGCATCAATCATGGCTTTTTGTTGCAGGGTATCGCTGCTCAAGTGCTTGAACAGGTTGTCCCACCCAGGTGGCGCAAAGCCCAGGCCGAAGTCCCGGGCGATTTCACCGGTCAGCCCGCGACCTTTGAGGTAGTCCACGGCGGCTTTGCGTGCCGGATGACTTTTCAGGGCGGCGCGATAGAAATCGGCGGCGGCTGTGAGCAGTGGGTACAGCGGCGAGTCGGTTGGCTGCCGCGGTTTGTGCGAGCGCCCACTTTCTTCGCGGGGGACTTCCATTCCGGCGGCTTTGGCCAGTTCCTCGACAGCCTGGGGGAAATCCAGGTTGTCGTGGTCCATGATGAAGCCCAGGGCATTGCCGCCAGCGCCGCAGCCGAAGCAGTAATAGAACTGCTTGTCGGGGCTCACGCTGAAAGAGGGGGTTTTCTCTTTGTGGAACGGGCAGCAGGCCGTATGGTTTTTTCCGGCCTTTTTCAATTGCAGGCGCGAGCTGACCACGTCGACGATGTCGGTGCGGTTCAGAAGGTCGTCAATGAAGCTCTGGGGAATTAGCCCGGCCATGGCGTTCTCGTCATCTGCGCTGAAAAGGAACCGAAGCGAAGGGTAGCTGAGCGCGGGTCATTACTTGAGGCGCGCAAAGTGTGCGGCTCGACCGGTATCGCCTGCATGATCGCTGTCGGGAAGTGTATCTGTCGAAAATCCACTGACGTTACTGCTCATCAGTATTCGACTATTTGAAAATGTTACGCTGAATCCGGCTGCGACCAGTCAATGGTCTCGGATAGCTCGTAATTCGGCACGCAAACAGGTGCCTTGGGCTGATCGTCGTGAGAGGAATCAGTGGGTGTGCTCGTCAGTAGCCTTGAAAGGCTCGTCAGAAAAGACGTGCACCGCTGGCAAAAGAGCCAGGTCTGACGCGGTGAAGCAGATTTGTCTCAGTCGCATCTGCGGCTTCGACGGTGAAGCATCAAGCGTTTTACGCAAATGCCATAAGCCCGGCTCAGAGCCGGGCTTGGCAGAAGCTTGCTACGATCGTCTGTGTATTAGTACAGACGAACGGCGCGGCGCTGTTCGCGCTGAACTTTCTTGGCGTGACGCTTAACAGCGGCTGCTGCTTTGCGCTTACGCTCAGAAGTTGGCTTCTCGTAAAATTCGCGGCTACGAACTTCAGCCAGTACACCGGCTTTTTCGCAGGAGCGCTTGAAACGACGCAGAGCTACGTCGAAGGGTTCGTTCTCTTTTACTTTGACGGCTGGCATCCAGAGCTACCTTCATTCATTACCGGGGTCAACATCCTCGCGGCAAAAGAGCACTTGAAGACGTCGGTTTTTAAGGGTTGCGGATGTTAACCCCTCATCGCACGGAATGCAAAGCCTCTGATCGAAAACCGCTGGTCGGGGCATCACGCGACGACTATTATGCGCGCCTTCGAATTCAGCCTAAACAAGGCGCAAACCCATGCTAGTACTGGGATTAGAAACCTCTTGCGACGAAACTGGTGTCGCACTCTACGACAGTGAACGAGGCCTGCTGGCCGACGCGCTGTTCAGCCAGATCGACCTGCACCGTGCGTATGGTGGCGTAGTGCCGGAACTGGCCTCGCGTGATCACGTCAAGCGCATGCTGCCCTTGATTCGTCAGGTCCTGGCCGAAGCCGACTGTGTGCCAACCGAGATCGACGCCATCGCTTATACCGCGGGCCCTGGCCTTGTCGGTGCCTTGCTGGTGGGTGCTTCCTGCGCTCAGGCACTGGCCTTTGCCTGGGGCATTCCGGCGCTCGGCGTGCATCACATGGAAGGTCACTTGCTGGCACCGATGTTGGAGTCGCAACCGCCGGAATTCCCGTTCGTCGCTTTGTTGGTGTCGGGCGGCCATACGCAGTTGGTTCAGGTCGACGGGATCGGCCAATACACGCTTCTGGGTGAGACCCTGGACGATGCCGCGGGCGAAGCGTTCGACAAAACCGCGAAGATGATGGGGCTCCATTATCCGGGTGGGCCGGAAATCGCTCGGCTGGCAGAGCAAGGCGTTGCAGGGCGTTTCGTCTTTCCGCGTCCGATGTGCGACCGCCCTGGCCTGGACTTCAGTTTCAGCGGCTTGAAAACCTTCGCCCTGAACACCTGGCAGCAGTGTGTGAGTGCCGGGGACGACGGTGAGCAAGCCCGTTGCGACATCTCGCTGGCGTTCCAGCAGGCCGTGGTGGAGACTTTGACCATCAAGTGCAAGCGTGCCCTGAAAGCGGCTGGCATGAAGCGCCTGGTGATCGCTGGGGGCGTCAGTGCCAACAAGGCGTTGCGCTCTTCCCTGGAAAAGATGCTAGGCGACATGAAGGGCGATGTTTTTTACGCCCGTGCGCAGTTCTGTACCGATAATGGCGCCATGATTGCGTTTGCGGGCTGCCAACGCCTGAAGGCTGGTCAGCAGGAAAGCCTGGCGATCAGTGTGCAGGCGCGGTGGCCGATGGAGCAGTTGTCGCCCCTGTGATGAAGCGTACTCATGCCGGGCTGCTAAAAATGCCGTTCGCGCCCCGCAAACAGGTCGCGTAGATTGCCCCGGTGGCGCCAGACGATCATGCCGGTCAGGGCGCACATGGGCAGCAGTGCTGCCGGTTCTTGCCAGGCCAGCAGTGGCAGGGTCAAGGGCGTGGCGATCAAGGCGGCCAGCGAGCTGGTGCGGGTCAGGTAGAACGTCAGCAGCCAGGCACAGACCGCCATCAAGGCTGCAGGCGGGTATAACCCCAGCAACATGCCGGCAGCGGTGGCGACACCCTTGCCACCGCGAAAGCGGAAGTAAAGCGGGAACAGGTGACCGATGACGGCGCAAACGCCGACCCAGGCCTGATCCTGCAGTGACAGGCCGGCGGCACTGGCGACCAGTACAGGCAGCAGGCCTTTGCAGAAGTCGCCGAGCAGGGTCAGGATGGCGAGTTTCTTGCCGGCCAGGCGCAACATGTTGGTGGCGCCAGCATTGCCCGAACCACTCATTCGCGGATCGGGGTTACCGGTCAGGCGGCTGAGCAAGATGGCGAAGGACAGCGAGCCGAGCAGGTAGGCGAGGATCGCCAGTAACCAAAACATGCTAACTATTCCGGGCGAGGACGCCCTGATTCTAACGGCGCATTGCGCCCTTGTCGTGTAGCGGAGAAAAGTGCTTGGACAGAGTGTTTATCGAGGGCCTGGAAGTCGACACCGTGATCGGTGCCTATGACTGGGAGCGAGGCATCCGACAGTGCTTGCGGCTTGACCTGAGTTTCGCTTGGGACAATCGTCCAGCCGCCGCTGGCGATGACCTGTCCCTGGCGCTTGATTATGCGAGCGTTTCGTCGCGTATCCAGGCCTTTGCCGAACAGGCACAGTTTCAACTGGTCGAGACCTTTGCCGAGCGCCTGGTTGAAGCACTGATGAGCGAATTCAAGATTACCTGGATGCGTCTCAAACTGACCAAGCCAGGTGCGGTTCCTGCTGCTACAGGTGGCGTGGGTGTGGAGATCGAGCGCGGATGTCGCTGACTCAGGTGTATCTCGGGCTCGGCAGCAACATCGAGCGCGAAACCCATTTGCAGGCCGGCTTGGACGCCCTGGCGGGCTTTCTCGTGGATATGCGTTGCTCGGCGGTCTTCGAAAGCCAGCCGGTGGGGATCAAGAGCGGGCCGTTTTTCAATTTCGTGGTGTCGGCTTATACCGACTTGCCGCTGATGGAATTGGATCGCCGGCTGAAGTTCATCGAAGCGGATAATGGGCGTTACGCACCAGATCGCCGAGGTTTGCCCCTGGATATCGACGTTTTACTGTTCGGTGATTTGGTGGGCAACTTCGATGGCCTGGTGCTGCCGAGGGCGGAAATTCTTAAAAATGCCTTTGTGTTGTGGCCGCTGTCGCTGATTGCTCCGGATCGCGTGCACCCGGGCGTAGGTAAAAGTTTCGCCGAGTTGTGGGCTGAATCGCAGATTGATCAGGTGTTGGCACCCGTGGCTTTCGAATGGCGCGGTGAGCAACTGACACCTTTGAATTTGTTGTGATTTAACTGACGCCTTCGCGAGCAGGCTCGCTCCCACAGGGTTGAGCGCAACACTTGTGGGGGCGAGCCTGCTCGCGAAGTCTTTCAGGACGACGCCTCTTTGTAAGCTTTCAATGCCTTGAGCCGCTCTCGCTTGATCGCCTCACCCAATTCAGGCCCTTTAAATCCCTGCTCCAGCAAAGGCTGAACCGCAACGCTGCGCGCTGTCGTCGCCGCCCCGCGCAAATAGTCCGCCTGTGGATAACTTCTCTCCTCCAGTCCCTTGCGTCCGCGTGCATCCATTTCGCACGCGGCAATAAATTCCTCGAACCGCTGCGGTCGACGGTAAACGTCAAAGCTCTGCAGTAGCTCGAGTAAAGTAGATGCCTTCAGCTCCAGCGCGCGATGCCCGTGGGTGTGATATTCGCCCACCAGTAGCGCCAACTCCTGGCAATCCCTTGGCGCCTTGAAGCGTTCGTTGACCGCCTTGATCAGCTTCAGCCCCTTGGACTCATGGGCGATATGGCGAGGCCATTGCTCCTCTGGCGTCAGCCCTTTACCCAGGTCATGCAGCAGGCAGGCCCAGCGTACGGTCAGCGGTTGTTTATGGTGTGCCGCTTGCTGAAGCACGCTCAGGGTGTGGGCGCCGGTGTCGATTTCCGGATGGTGTATCGCGGGCTGCGGTACACCGAACAGCGCGTCGACTTCCGGCATCAGCACTTTGAGCGCACCGCAGGCGCGCAACACCTCGATAAACACCTGTGGCTGATTTTCCATGAGGGCGCGGGAGATTTCTTTCCAGCTGCGCTCCGCCGTCAGCGCCTGGAGTTCGCCAGACTCACTGAGTTGGCGCATCAGTTCGAGGGTTTCGGTGGCGACAGTGAACCCAAGCTCCGCGTAGCGTGCCGCGAAACGGGCAACGCGCAAAACCCTGAGGGGATCTTCGGCGAACGCGGGGGAAACGTGGCGAAGTATTCTAGCCTCGAGATCGCGCTGGCCGTGATAGGGGTCGGTCAGGTTCTGTTCATCGTCTTCGGCCATCGCATTGATCGTCAGGTCGCGGCGAATCAGGTCTTCTTCCAGTGTCACGTCAGGGCTGGCGTGGAACGTGAACCCGCCGTAACCACGCCCGCTTTTGCGTTCGGTCCGGGCAAGGGCATATTCCTCGCCGGTTTTCGGGTGAAGAAACACCGGAAAATCAGCGCCTACCGGGCGAAAACCCTTGGCGAGCATTTCTTCAGTGGTCGCACCGACCACGACGCGGTCGATGTCGGTGACTGCTATGCCGAGCAAGCGATCACGTACGGCACCGCCAACTTTATAAATCCGCATGAAAAACCTCCGTTAGCTCGACAGGATAACCTTTACGTCGAGCGTTCGGAGGCACAACCAGGATCACAAATGGATGACGGCCAGGTCCAGCCGTCCGTAATCGCCTTCGCTGTGTTCCCCCTTAGGTGGCACATGGTGGGTTTTCATGACCTGGTCACCTTGCAGGGTTTCCAGATGAATATCGAAACCCCAGAGACGGTGCAGATGCTTGAGCACTTCCTCGGTGGACTCTCCCAGGGGTTTACGGTCGTGTTGTTGGTGGCGCAGGGTCAGGGAGCGATCGCCGCGCCTGTCGATGCTGTAGATCTGCACGTTGGGTTCGCGATTGCCAAGGTTGTACTGTGCCGCCAGGGTTTCACGGATGATGCGATAACCGCCTTCGTCGTGAATGGCTGGCACCAGCAGGTCGTCCTTCTGGTCGTCATCGAGAATGCTGAACAATTTCAAGTCGCGAATCACTTTGGGTGAAAGGTACTGCAGGATGAAGCTCTCATCCTTGAAGCTGCTCATGGCGAACTTGATGGCCGCGAGCCAGTCGGTGCCGGCAATGTCAGGGAACCAGCGGTAATCCTCTTCAGTAGGTTCTTCACACATGCGACGGATATCGCGGTACATGGCAAAGCCCAAGGCGTAAGGGTTGATGCCACTGTAGTAGGGGCTGTCGAAGCCAGGCTGGAAGACCACGCTGGTGTGTGATGTCAGGAACTCCATCATGAAACCGTCGGTCACCAGGCCTTCGTCGTACAGGTCGTTCATCAGGGTGTAGTGCCAGAATGTCGCCCAGCCTTCGTTCATGACCTGGGTCTGGCGCTGTGGATAAAAATACTGGGCGATCTTGCGTACGATCCGCACAATTTCCCGCTGCCACGGCTCCAGCAGCGGTGCATGTTTTTCGATGAAGTACAGGATGTTTTCCTGCGGTTCGGCGGGGAAGCGCGCGTTGTCCTTGTCGCTGTACTTGTCCGCGCCCTTGGGTATGGTGCGCCACAGATCGTTGATCTGCTTCTGCAGATGTTCTTCCCGGTCCTTTTGCCGACGCCGTTCTTCCTCCGCGGAAATAGGATAGGGGCGTTTGTAGCGGTCCACCCCGTAGTTCATCAGCGCGTGGCAGGAGTCGAGCAAGTCTTCAACCGCATCGATGCCATGGCGCTCTTCACACTGCATGATGTACTGCTTGGCGAACACCAGGTAGTCGATGATCGAGCTGGCATCGGTCCAGGTGCGGAACAGGTAATTGCCCTTGAAAAAGCTGTTATGCCCGTAGCACGCATGCGCCACCACCAGCGCCTGCATGCAGATGGTGTTTTCCTCCATGAGGTAGGCAATGCAGGGGTCGGAGTTGATCACGATTTCATAGGCCAGCCCCATCTGGCCGCGGGTATAGGACTTTTCCGTACTGAGGAAGTGTTTGCCATAGGACCAGTGGTGATAGCCCAGCGGCATGCCGACGGAGGCGTAGGCGTCCATCATCTGTTCGGCGGTGATCACTTCGATCTGGTTAGGGTACGTATCGAGCGCGTAGCGAGCTGCAATACGACTTATTTCACGGTCGTACGCCTGGATCAGCTCGAACGTCCACTCCGATCCGGTGGATATGGGTTGGCGCTTCAGCTCTTTGGCGGTCATGTCACTAACCTGCGCTGGAAGAGTTCACGGAAGACCGGATAGATATCCCCGGCCGAGACCAGTTGTTGCTGGGCGAAAGTGTCGGAAAAGGCTTCGGCGATACGCTCGTACTCGAACCACAGGGCCTGGTGTTCCCGTGGAGTGATCTCAACGTAAGTGTAGTACTGCACGAATGGCATGATCTGGTTGATGAGAATGTCGCGGCAAATCGGCGAGTCGTCGTTCCAGTTGTCGCCGTCGGAAGCCTGGGCGGCGTAGATGTTCCATTCGTTGGCCGGATAGCGCTCGGCCATGATCTCCTGCATCAGCTTCAAGGCGCTGGACACAATGGTCCCGCCGGTTTCGCGGGAGTAGAAAAACTCTTCCTCGTCCACTTCGCGAGCGCTGGTGTGGTGGCGAATGAATACCACGTCAATCTTGTCGTAGTTACGCTTGAGAAACAGGTACAGCAGGATGAAGAAGCGCTTGGCGATGTCCTTGGTCGCCTGGGTCATGGAGCCGGAAACGTCCATGAGGCAAAACATCACCGCCTTCGAGCTGGGGTTGGGTTGTTTGATCAGCAAGTTGTACTTGAGGTCGAAGGTGTCGAGAAACGGCACGCGGTGAATGCGGGCGCTGAGTTTTTCGATTTCTGCCTCAAGTTCCTGTATATCGCCGAAATTGTCAGGCTCTTCCTGCTTGAGTCGCAGGAGTTCTTCCTTGGCTTCGCGCAGTTTCGCCCGGCTGCTGCCCGAGAGGGCGATTCGCCGTGCATGGGCTGAGCGCAATGTGCGGATGATGTTGATCCGCGACGGGTTGCCCTCGTTGCTGATCCCCGCGCGCACTGTCTTGAAGGTGTCGGTGCCGGTCAGGTTGCGCTTGACCAGGTTCGGCAGCTCCAAGTCTTCGAACATGAATTCGAGGAATTCTTCCTGGGTGATCTGGAAGACGAATTCGTCCATCCCTTCGCCCGAGTTACCAGCCTTGCCAGGGCCTCTGCCGCCTCCACCCCCTGGTGGGCGGGCAATGTGTTCGCCGCTGGTGAATTCCTTGTTGCCCGGGTGCACGATGGTCTGTTTGCCACCGCGACCATGGTGAAGCACCGGTTCGTCGATGTCGCGCCCCGGGATACTGATTTGCTCGCCGTGTTCCATATCGGTAATGGAGCGCCGGCTGACCGCCTCTTCGACAGCCTTTTTGATGTGATCACGGTAACGCCGCAGAAATCGTTGGCGGTTTACCGTGCTCTTGTTCTTGCCATTGAGACGTCGGTCGATCACATAGCTCATGACTGCTCCTTAGAAGCTGTCCTGAAAGGGGCGAGCGGTGATGCAGCATCGGACCGAGAGCCAGGGGATATTCAACGCTCCCCCAAGCGCTTTGGATGCTGCCTGAACTCGCTACCGACTTTCGAACACCTTCCAGAGGCCTGTGTATCAGAAAAAGCACGCACAGGTCTCTGGCTGACGACAACCGGTCTGACCGGCAGCGGGTTATTGTGATTTTCTGACCCGCAAGTACCACTCGGACAGCAGTCGTACCTGTTTGTCGGTGTAACCCCGCTCGACCATCCGTGTGACGAAGTCGTTGTGTTTCTGCTGGTCCTCTTTGCTGGCCTTGGCGTTGAAGCTGATAACTGGCAGCAGGTCTTCGGTGTTGGAGAACATTTTCTTCTCGATGACCACCCGCAGTTTTTCGTAGCTGAGCCAGGTCGGGTTCTTGCCGTTGTTGTTGGCACGGGCACGCAGCACGAAGTTGACGATTTCGTTGCGGAAATCCTTCGGATTGCTGATGCCGGCCGGTTTTTCGATTTTCTCCAACTCTTCGTTCAATGCTACGCGGTTGAGGATCTCGCCGGTTTCCGGGTCTCGGTACTCCTGGTCCTGAATCCAGAAATCCGCGTACAGCACATAACGATCGAAGATGTTCTGGCCGTACTCGCTGTAGGACTCGAGGTAGGCGGTCTGGATCTCCTTGCCGATAAATTCGATGTACCGCGGTGCCAGGTACTCCTTGAGGAAGCGCAGGTAGCGTTCGCGGGTTTCGGCCTGGAACTGTTCCTGTTCGATCTGTTGCTCCAGCACGTAGAGCAGGTGCACCGGGTTGGCAGCGATTTCGTGGGGATCGAAGTTGAAGACCTTGGAAAGGATCTTGAACGCGAAGCGGGTGGACAGGCCGTTCATGCCTTCATCGACGCCGGCGTTGTCACGATATTCCTGGATCGACTTGGCCTTCGGATCGGTGTCCTTGAGGTTTTCGCCGTCATACACACGCATCTTGGAGTAGATGTTGGAGTTTTCCGGCTCCTTCAGGCGTGACAACACGGTGAACTGGGCGAGCATTTTCAAGGTGTCGGGCGCGCAATGGGCCTTGGCCAGCGAGCTGTTGAACAGCAACTTGTCGTAGATCTTCACTTCGTCGCTGACCCGCAGGCAGTACGGCACCTTGACGATGTAGATCCGGTCGATGAACGCTTCGTTGTTCTTGTTGTTACGGAAGGTATGCCATTCCGATTCGTTGGAGTGGGCCAGCAGGATCCCGGTAAACGGAATCGCCCCGAGGCCTTCGGTGCTGTTGTAGTTGCCTTCCTGGGTGGCCGTCAGCAAGGGGTGCAGTACCTTGATCGGGGCCTTGAACATTTCGACGAACTCCATCAGGCCCTGGTTGGCCCGGCACAGTGCGCCCGAATAGCTGTAGGCGTCGGCGTCGTTCTGCGGGAATTCTTCCAGTTTGCGGATATCGACCTTGCCCACCAGTGCCGAGATGTCCTGGTTGTTTTCATCTCCCGGCTCGGTCTTGGCCACGGCGATCTGATTCAGGATCGACGGATAGAGCTTGACCACGCGGAACTGGCTGATGTCGCCGCCGAATTCGGCCAGGCGCTTGGTGGCCCATGGCGACATGATGGTGTTGAGGTAGCGCCGTGGGATGCCGAAGTCTTCCTCGAGGATCGCACCATCTTCAGTGGCGTTGAACAGACCCAGGGGCGATTCGAATACTGGCGAGCCCTTGATCGCGTAGAAGGGCACTTTTTCCATCAGTTGTTTGAGTTTTTCGGCCAGGGACGACTTACCGCCGCCGACGGGGCCGAGCAGGTAAAGGATCTGTTTCTTCTCTTCCAGGCCTTGGGCGGCATGGCGGAAATACGACACGATCTGGTCGATGCATTCTTCCATCCCGTGGAAGTCCTCAAAGGCCGGGTAGCGACGGATTACCTTGTTGGAGAAGATTCGCGACAGCCTCGAGTTGGTCGAGGTGTCGAGCAGCTCCGGTTCACCGATGGCCAGCAACAGACGCTCGGCTGCGGAAACGTAGGCGCTACGGTCCTTTTTGCACAACTCCAGATACTCTTGCAGAGAGAGTTCTTCCTGGCGTGTGGACTCGAAACGTTGTTGGAAGTGGCTAAAGATACTCATGACGTCACCTCGCTCGATACGTGGAGCCGACGCCGGATCACTCAGTCGATGCTGGCAGCAACCGAACAGGCGGTCGCTGTTTACCCCCCAGAACTCTTTCGGAGCTGACTACCCCGAAAGCTACTCCCGATGACCCGTGCGCCGGTGTACCGGCTCTCCCCTGTTTTGGATGGCCTGCGCTTAAGGATAGTTGGGAATTTGGGAGGTAAAGGCGAGATACGTAATTAGTTGTGGCAGACCGTTCGTCTGCCACCGCGCTAGCCCGCAGGGGGCGGGGCCTTGCGCATGACAAAAAAATTATTCGGTGGTGCCTTGCGCTGTTTCTGAAGGAAAAGTCGTACGCCATAGCTCGAATCCGCCGTCCATGCTGTAGACGTCGGAAAAACCCTGGCTGATCAGGTAGGCGGCGGCACCCTGGCTGGAGTTGCCGTGATAACAAACCACCACGGTAGGTGCGTCCAGATCAGCACCCTGGATGAAGGCGTGCAGGGAGTGGTTGTCCAGATGCTTCGAGCCGCTGATGTGCAGGGCGGCGAAGGTTGCAGGGTCACGGACGTCGACCACCACTGCGCCCTGTTCGCGCAGGGCCTGGGCCTGTTCCGGGGGGATACGTTTGAATTCGCTCATGGCGGGCTCCTGTGGCTCGGCAGAAAGTGCAGTCTAGCGCGGGGCGCTGGCTGGCGATGGTTCGGAAATCTGTGGGGCGACTGGCGGCTCTGCGGTATGGCCGTGTTCGTCGCATTTGCAGGCCAGGCGTTCACCCGTGTCGACATTCATCAGGGTCAGGGCACCGCCCCAGACACAGCCAGTGTCGAGGGCCGAGATGCCCGGCTCCTGGATCTTGCCTTCCAGTGCTGCCCAGTGCCCGAAGATGATCTTCACGTCCCTGGTCTTGCGTTCCTTGTGCTGGAACCACGGCTTGAAGCCTGCAGGTGCCGTGCCCAGACCTTCCTTGCTCTTGAGGTCGAGTTTGCCCTCGGCCGTACAGAAGCTCATGCGCGTGAAATAGTTGGTAATCACCCGCAGGCGCGTGACGCCCTTGAGGTCGCTGTCCCATTTCGCCGGATCGTTACCGTACATGCCATCGAGGTAAGGCGGCAGCAGGTTGTCATCGCGCAGGGCCGTCTCGACTTCGGCGGCGTATTTCAATGCTTTGCGCAGCGACCATTGTGGCGGAATGCCAGCATGTACCATCGCCACGTTGCGCTGCTCGTCGTAGTGCATGAGTTTTTGCTGGCGCAGCCATTCCAGCAACTCGGCGCTATCCGGGGCTTCGATAATCTCGCGCAGGGTGTCGGCTTTCTTCAGGCGCTCGATATTCTTGCCGGCTGCCAGCAGGTGCAGGTCGTGGTTGCCGAGTACGCACACCAGTGAGTGACGGATGCTATAGAGGAAGCGCAGGGTTTCCAGCGACTGCGGGCCGCGGTTGACCAGGTCGCCTACCAGCCACAGACGATCTGTTGCCGGGTCGAAGGCAACCTTCTTGAGCAGGCATTGCAAGGCATCGAGGCAGCCTTGCAGGTCGCCGACGGCATAGGTTGCCATCAGTGCAAGGCTCCGGGGACCGCCAGGCGGAATGGGGCGATGATGGCCTCGAAATGTTTACCGTCGTCGGCGCGCATCTCGTAGGTGCCTTGCATGGTGCCGACCTTGGATGTCATGACAGTGCCGCTGCTGTAGGTATGGCTCTTACCCGGTTCGATCAGCGGTTGCTGGCCAACTACGCCCTCACCGCGAACTTCCTCGACATGCCCATCGCCATCGGTGATGACCCAATGCCGTGACAACAGTTGGGCCGGTAGCAGGCCGTTATTTCGCACGGTGATGGTGTACGCGAAGGCAAAACGCTCTTGCTCGGGTTGCGATTGTTCTGCCAGATAGCGGGTGACGACGCTGACGTCGACCTGATAACGAGGATCGGACATGCAAAGGGCCTTAAAAACGAAGCGGAACGCGGGACGTAGCTGATAAGTCAGTCTAGGCCAGGTATCGGATAGTAAACCAGACATGGGCGCTGGTGTCCTACCCGATAACGCTTCAGTTCTGTCAGGCGTCCGCGGCTTTCTGTAGGACTTGTTCGCTGAGCTTGTCAGCAAGGCGTACGAACGCCGCCAGATCGAGCTGCTCGGGACGCAAGCTGCCATCGACGCCAGCGGCTTCGATTTCGGCGTTGCTCAGCAGTAGCTTGAGGGTGTTGCGCAGGGTCTTGCGGCGCTGGTTGAAAGCCTCGCGCACTACGCGCTCAAGCAGGCGGTGATCCTTGGCCGGGTGCGGCAGTACTGCATGGGGCCCCAGGCGCACGATGGCCGAGTCGACTTTTGGTGGCGGGTTGAACGCGCCAGGACCTACGTTAAACAGATGCTCGACCCGGCAGTGGTACTGGACCATGATCGACAGCCGGCCCCAATCACCGCCGCCAGGCCCTGCCGCCAGACGCTCGACCACTTCTTTTTGCAGCATGAAGTGCATGTCGCGAATCAGGTGGGCGTTGTGCAGCAGGTGGAAAATCAGCGGTGTAGAGATGTTATATGGCAGGTTGCCGACTACGCGCAGGCTGCCAGGTGCCGCATTCAAACTGGTGAAATCGAACTTCAGCGCATCACCCTGATGCAGGTTGAAGTTGCTCTTGCCAGCGAACTGCTGGTTGAGGATCGGGATCAGGTCCTTGTCCAGTTCCACCACGTCGAGCTGGGCGCCGCTGCTGAGCAGGCCCTGGGTCAGCGCGCCCTGGCCGGGGCCGATTTCCAGGAGGCGGTCTTCGGCCTTGGCATGGATGGAGCGCAGGATGCGGTCGATAACGCCGGCGTCGTGCAGAAAGTTCTGGCCAAAGCGCTTGCGCGCCTTGTGTTGGTATTGCTCGGTCATAAACGGGTCTCGGCCATCTGGTAGGCGGTTTCCAGGGCGACTTGCAGGCTGCCGGTGTCGATCTTGCCGCTACCGGCCAGGTCCAGGGCGGTGCCGTGGTCGACCGAGGTGCGGATGATCGGCAAGCCGAGAGTCACATTGACTGCTGCGCCAAAGCCTTTGTATTTCAGCACAGGCAGGCCCTGGTCGTGGTACATCGCCAGCACTGCATCGCAGTGCTCCAGATATTTGGGGGTAAACAGAGTGTCGGCGGGCAGCGGGCCGCGTAGGTCCATGCCTTCGCCGCGAAGGCGCTCTAGTGTGGGTTCGATGATATCGATTTCTTCATGGCCCAGGTGTCCGCCTTCACCGGCATGGGGGTTGAGCCCACAGACCAGGATGCGTGGCTGGGCGATGCCGAATTTTTCTTTCAGGTCGGTGTGCAGGATTCGCGTCACCCGCTCCAGACGCTCCGGCGTGATCGCATCGGCAATCTCGCGCAGCGGCAGGTGGGTGGTGACCAGCGCCACGCGCAGACCACGGGTGGCGAGCATCATGACCACTTGCGCGGTATGGGTCAGGTCGGCGAGGAATTCCGTGTGCCCGGAAAAAGCGATACCGGATTCATTGATTACGCCTTTGTGCACCGGAGCGGTGATCATGCCGGCAAAATGCCCGTCCAGGCAGCCCTGGCCAGCGCGGGTGAGGGTTTCCAGGACGAAAGCGGCGTTGGCCTTGTCCAGTTGCCCGGCGACCACCTTGGCATTGAGCGGTGTATCCCACACATACAGGCTGTTGGCGGGAGCGGGAGCATCCGGCCAGTTGTCCGGCGTGACGGGCAGCACATCGACAGCCACGCCCAACTGCGCGGCCCGCTCAAGGAGCAGGTCGCGGCTGGTAATGGCTATCAGGGGGTGTGGCTGGGCGTGCGCGGCGAGCAGCAGGCACAGGTCGGGACCTATGCCGGCCGGTTCGCCGGGTGTCAGCGCGAAACGCTTGGGTTTCACTGTGCTGCCTGGTCGGCGCCAGGGAGTTTGATTTCCACATACGCTTCGTCACGGATCTGACGCAGCCAGGTTTGCAGCTCTTCGTCGTACTTGCGATTACGCAGCACGGTCATTGCTTGCTGTTCGCGAGCCTGGGTCGTGCTGTCGGTGGCGCGACGACCAAGGACTTCCAGCACGTGCCAGCCGTATTGGGTCTGGAATGGCTTGGACAGCTGACCTTGCGGGGTCTTGGCCATCACTTCGCGGAACTCCGGAACCAGTACATTCGGGTCGATCCAGTTCAGGTCGCCGCCATTGAGGGCGGAACCCGGATCTTCCGAGAAGCTTTTCGCCAGTTCGCCGAAATCTTCGCCTGCTTCGATGCGGGCGTAGAGCGACTCGGCCAGGGCCTTGGTCTTTGCTTCGTCACGGATTGGGCTTGGTTTGACCAGGATGTGGCGTACGTGCACTTCGTCACGCACTTGCGCCTCACCGCCACGCTTGTCGGTGATCTTCAGGATGATGAAGCCCCCCGGCGTGCGCATCGGTTGGGTGATGTCGCCCACAGCCATGGTGCTCAGCAGGCGATCGAAGGGTGGCGGCAGTTGAGCGGCTTTACGCCAGCCCATGTCGCCACCTTCCAGTGCGGTTTCGCTGGCGGACTTGGCGATTGCCAGCTGACCGAAGTCAGCGCCTTGCTTGAGCTGCTGGTAAACCGCGTCGGCCTGCTTGGCGGCATTCTGGATGGCGTCGGAGTTGGCGCTTTCCGGCGTAGGAATCAGGATGTTGGCCAGGCGGAATTCTTCGGACAGCTGCATTTTGCCAAGATCCGAGGCCAGGAAGTTCTTCACTTCCTGTTCGGAGACCTGGATGCGTTCGGCAACGCGGCGCTGACGCACACGGCTGATGACCATTTCGCGGCGAATCTGGTCACGTGCGTCGTCGTAGGACAGGCCGTCACGCGTCAGGGCGGCGCGGAACTGCTCGACCGACATGTTGTTGCGCTGGGCAATCGTGCCGACGGCCTGGTTCAGTTCTTCATCGGTAATGCGGATGCCGGAGCGCTCGCCGATCTGCAGTTGCAGGTTCTCGACGATCAGGCGCTCAAGCACCTGTTGCTCCAATACGCTGGCCGGTGGCACGGCGGTGCCGCGCTTGGCGATGGTTTGCTGGACTTCATGGACCCGTTGGTCCAGTTGGCTCTGCATGACCACGTCGTTGTCGACAATGGCCACCACTTTATCGATGGACTGTACCGCGGCGTTGGCCGCGGTACCCAGGAACAGCGCGCCCAGCAACAGCGGGCGCAGACAATCAGAAAGCTTGGTCTTCACGTTCACGATAACCTTGGATGCCTTTGTCGAGGAAACTCTCTACTTTGGAGCCAGTGAGGCCGCCGAGTCCCTTCAGAACAATTTGGAGGAAGACGCCATGGTCGCCTTTTTCGTTTTCCGGGGCGTCTTGACTGGTTTCGTCATAATCGACCCAGTAACGGTTGATCAGGCGCAGTTTCCAGCAGCAGTTGTCGTACTCGAAGCCACCGAAGGCTTCCAGGGTACGGTTGCGGTTGTAGTCGTACTGCCAGCGGCTGATGACGTTCCATTGCGGCACGACAGGCCAGATCACCGAGAAGTCGTGCTGTTCGATCTTGTAGTAGTCCTTCACGTAGCCAGGTTGGCCCGGGGTGCCATAGTCACCGCCGCCGACCTGCCATGTACCGGAGTTCTGGTCGTAACGAACCTGGTCATTGCGATAGCGATAGCCGGCGTTGATGACCTTGTTCGGGTTGTCCTCAGGCTGGTAGTGGAACATCGCGCTGCCCGAACGAGGGCTGCGGCTGTCCGGGTCCCAGTTGTAGTCGGCCGTGGTCCGCCAGTCGCGGTTCCAGCGGTATTCGTACTCCAGCGCATAAGGAGAGACGTCAGAGTGCGCATCTTCGCGGGTTTTTGCATCGATGCCCGGCAGCTGGACTTCGCGGTCCTTGAAGTAGAGGGCCTGGCCGACGCTGATGCGTTGGCGTTCGAAGCCGTTTTCTTCGATCCAGCGACTGGTCACGCCCAGGGACAGTTTGTTCTCGTCGCCGACACGATCGGAGCCAGAGAAACGGTTGTCACGGAACAGCGATGCATAGCTGAAGGTGTATTCGCTGGTGTCGAATACCGGAATGTCTTCCTGGTCCTTCTCGGGTACGTAGAGGTAGAACAGGCGTGGTTCGAGGGTCTGGTTATAGTTCTTGCCAAACCAGTTGGTCTTGCGATCGAAATACAGGCCGCTGTCGATGCTGGCGATTGGCACACCACGGTTCTGGTTGCTGTCGAACGTGCCATTGAGCCGGTCCTGTTCTGCACTCTGCGCGGCAATCTGGCTTTTGCCGATGCTGTCCAGGTCCAGTTGGTACTGCGTGTACTGGTACTTGAGTTTAGGCGTCAGGAAGCCGTAGCTCGCCTCCATCGGGAAGCTGACCGCTGGCGCAAGGTTGAGGCGATCGCCATTGGCACGGGCCAGGCCTTGAACGTTTTGGTCGAGGCGCGGCTCAACATTGCCGTCTTCATCGGTGTAGTCGCCGTTCTTCAAATCCCGATCGAACCGCACAAGCTCAGTGTCATAGGTGAAATTCAGACCACCTGGACGATCCGGTAGCGCACCGTTGAAGGTGATCTGCGGCAAACGGTCATACGGGGTGATGTTCGACACAGTCGCCAGTTGATAGGCCTGGGCATTCACGCGGGCGGTGTAACTGTCGCCGCGGTAGGTAACAGCACCCTGCTGGTTGACGTAGTCGGCGCTCTTCACGCCAATCTGGTCGGTCTGCAGATCCTGGAAGTAATAAGGGTCGCTGATCTTGGTGTAATCGACCTGGGTCAGGACACGCGAATCAAGACCACCCTTGTGCTGCCAGTTGTACATGTAGCGGGTTTTATCGTAATCGGTCTGCAGCTTACGATCGTCGTTCTCATCATTGAGGTACGCCGCGCCGAACTGACCTTCGCTGGACTTGGTCAGGTAGCGGAATTCGCCTTCCATCAACAGGCCGCGATCGCTCATGTAGCGTGGGTACAACGTGGCATCGTAGTTTGGAGCCAGGTTGAAGTAGTACGGCGTAACCAGAAGGAAACCGGTATCGGTGCCGGTGCCGATGGTCGGCGGCAGGAAGCCGGATTGACGGCGGTCGTCGATCGGGAAGTAGATATACGGCGCGTACAGGACCGGAATGTCCTTGACCCGCAGTGTCACGTTGGTCGCGGTACCGAAGCCGGTCGCCGGGTTCAAGGTGATGTTGTTACCCTTGAGTTGCCAGGCGTTGCTGTTCGGTTCGCACGTGGTGTACGTGCCATCCTTGAGGCGGATGATCGCGTTCTCGGCACGCTTGGCGTACAGCGCGTTACCGCGGATACGCGATTTGTGCATCACGTATTCGGCGTTGTCGATCTTGGCTTCACCGGTATCGAGCTGCACGTCGGCGTGGTCACCTACGATCAGTGCACCGTTGTCGCGAATGCGCACGTTGCCGCTCAGCTCGCCACGGCTCTCGGCCTGGTAAAGGTTGGCTTCATCGGCTTCGACCTGCATGCTGCCCTGGCGCATGACCACGTCACCGGCCAGGCTGGCGACCTGCTCATCCTGCTTGTAGCGGGAGGCTTTGGCGCCGACAAAGGTCGGGGCGTCACTTTTATTCGTCTTGTCATTCATGCCAGGACGAATCGGTTCGATATAGGAACCAGAGCAGTAAGGACCGGTTTCGGCCAATTGTGCTGCAGTGAGCTGCTCGCGCGGAACCCAGTCGAGGTGGCTGTAGTCTGCGCTACGCGACTTCAGGCCACGGCCTTTGGATTCGGTGACCAGTGCAGGTTTGGCCCCCGTGTCTTCGCTGGCGCCCGTTTCGGCGGGTGACTCGCCGGTGGCGGAGACTGCGCTGCCCTCGTGGACTGGACGCGGTGGCAATGCAGCCGCCGGCGATTTTGGCGCACAATTCCAGGCACCCGAAGCGGAGACCGAGCAGTCATACTGTTCCGCGGCGACCACGAAAGGGCTGGCCAAGGGTTGCAGAGCCAGCAAACTGCCGGTCATCAACAACGGAAATTTTTTACGAAACGCGGGGGATTTCAATGCCATCTTAATAGTCCGGGCTTCCTGCGTGCCATCTGCCCGCGGTGTGGGCCGCACGCCTCTCGATGGTCTGAAAAAGATGCTGGATAATAAAGCATGACCCGCTTGACGGCTAGCGCCGTCGGAGACCCTTGCAATGCCTGACCAAGATATACGTTTGCAACACCTGAAAGTTTGGCTCGATGAGCAATTGGCAATTCTTTTTGCACAACATGGATGGGGTGCCGTACCCCCGGCCACGTTGACTGCGGCAAGTAGCGACGCGAGTTTTCGGCGCTATTTTCGGTGGGAGGGTGCAGGTCATAGCTTGATCGTGATGGACGCACCTCCGCCCCAGGAAAACTGCAAGCCTTTCGTGGATATCGCTTTTCTGCTGGCGAAATCCGGGATAAATGTGCCGAAAATCTACGCCGAAGACCTTGAGCGCGGATTTCTTTTGCTCAATGACCTGGGCAACCAGACCTACCTGGACGTGATCGACAGCGAAAACGCCGACAATTTGTTCAACGATGCCCTGCAAGCGCTACTGGCGTTCCAGCAATTGCCGATGGTTGCGCCATTGCCGAGTTACGACGTGGCGCTGTTGCGACGCGAGCTGCAATTGTTTCCCGAGTGGTACGTCAAGCATGAGTTGGGCGTCGAGTTCGATGCGGCGCAGCAAGTGCTCTGGCAGCAGGTCAGCGATCTGTTGATCGACAGTGCCCTGGCCCAGCCGAAGGTCCTGGTTCATCGCGACTACATGCCACGCAACCTGATGCTCAGCGAACCCAACCCGGGCGTGCTGGATTTCCAGGACGCCGTCTATGGTCCTGTCACCTATGACGTAACCTGCCTGTTCAAGGATGCCTTCCTCAGTTGGCCCGAGGAGCGCGTGCGCGGCTGGCTGGAAAATTACTGGCAGCAAGCGGCTGCGCTGGACATTCCGGTGCAGCCAGACTTCGAAGACTTCCTGCGCGCCAGCGACCTGATGGGCGTGCAGCGTCACTTGAAAGTGATCGGTATCTTCGCCCGCATTTGCCACCGCGACGGCAAACCGCGCTACCTGGGCGATGTACCACGCTTCTTTGCCTATATAGATGCAGTGATTGCGCGTCGTCCTGAACTGGCTGGGCTGGATGTATTGCTGGCCAGCCTGCGTGCCGGAGTGACCGCATGAAGGCGATGATTCTGGCGGCAGGCAAGGGCGAGCGCATGCGTCCCTTGACCCTGACCACGCCCAAGCCGCTGGTGCGCGCCGGTGGCGTGCCGCTGATCGAGTATCACCTGCGAGCCCTGGCGGCGGCAGGTTTTACCGAGATCGTGATCAATCATGCCTGGCTGGGCCAGCAGATCGAAGACTATCTGGGCGATGGCTCGCGCTACGGCGTGAGCATTCGCTACTCGGCCGAAGGTGAACCCCTGGAGACCGGTGGCGGAATCTTCCGCGCCTTGCCTTTGTTGGGTGACGAAGCTTTCCTGGTGGTCAACGGTGACATCTGGACCGACTACGACTTCAGCGTGCTGCATCAACCCATTACCGGGCTGGCGCATCTGGTGCTGGCCGACAACCCGCCCCATCATCTCGCCGGAGACTTCAGCCTGAGCGACGGCCAGGTCCGGGACGGTCAGCCGGACACCGCAACCCTGACCTACAGCGGTATCGCCGTGCTGCATCCACAGTTGTTCGATGGCTGCTCGGCAGGAGCGTTCAAGCTCGCGCCGCTATTGCGCAAGGCTATGGCAGACGGGCTAGTGAGCGGCGAACACCTGAGGGGGCATTGGGTCGATGTCGGCACTCACGAGCGCCTGGCCGAAGCTGAAACCCTGATCGAAGCGAGCCGCTGACATGCTGTGGCCAGGGACGCTGATCGGAACCGGAGTGGGGTTTGCCATCGCCAGCATTCCGGGTGCCATGCTTGGCGCCTTGTTGGGGCAGGTGCTGGATCGGCACCTGCACCTGCAAAGCCTGGCGCATTTGCGCGAAAAGCTCGGAGGGCGATCTGTCCTGCGCAACGACGAGTTGTTGTTTGTGTTGCTGGGACGCCTGGCCAAGTGTGATGGACGGGTCGTGGAGGGGCATATCCAGCAGGCTCGCGCGGAGATGCGTGCCCTGGAAATGTCCGAATCGGCACAGCGCCGGGCGATTGCCGCGTTCAATCGTGGCAAGTCGGGCAGTGACCGGTTGCGTGGCCATTTGCGCAGGCTAAGGTCTCAACCCTATGCGGCAGAAGGGGTCTTGCGCGCTTGTTGGCGGATGGTTTGGGCTGATGGGCATGCGGGCAATCGCGAGCGTGAGCTGCTCTTTCAGTGGGGTAATTGGCTGGGGTGGTCCGAACGGCAGGTCAGGGCGTTGGCGGCCGATTACGAGCCACAGCATCGTCCGTTGGTCAGCAGCGTGACAACCTATCAGGACGCTTTGCGGCTGTTGGGTGTAACTGCCACCAGTGAGCCCGCCCAGATCAAGCGCGCCTATCGACGCCTGCTCAGTCGTCATCACCCGGACAAGATTGCCGGCAGTGGTGCAACGGCGTCGCAGGTTCGAGAGGCCACCGATAAGACGCGCGAGCTGCACAACGCCTATACGCTGATTCGTCAACGGCGGGACTTTCGTTAGCAGCGAAGCGTTGCGTCGCCCCGAGAATGGGGCGACTCAGTCCATCAGTTCGACGCATTCTGTGGATTCAACCAGCCCCGCACCCGGCGCACCAATTGTTCCTGTTGTGCCTTGTTATTGCCTGGCAAGGCCTTGAGCGAGACCTGGCTGAAGGCCGAAGTCTTCAGGCGTTTGCTGGCCTGCAGGCGGGCCAGCGCCGCGTTGCGGTCCAGCGGCTTGTCCATATAGAAGAAGTCGACGGTGGGCAGCTTGAGGGTTGGCGCGAGTTCGTCCAGTTCAGGGAGCGCTTTGTTCGGTGTCTGCGCGGCGACCATGACGAAGCGCTCGACCTGCGCCGTCTGCCTCTCGCTCAAATACCGCGCAGCCCAATAGGCGCCCGTACCATGTCCCAGCAGCACCATGCTGCGAGCACTTTGCTGTTCAGCAAAAGCGATGGCTGCGTCGATGCGGGCGAAGATTCGCTCGGCGTCAGCCTTGCTCTGCTCGTCAGGCGTTTCGGCGACGGCCTTGTCCGCCACCTCGGCTTCGCCGCCCGCGGCCTGTTCGATGGGCGCTGCGGTGGTCGAGTCTTTGCTGCCGACGTCTGGCGCTTTGGCTGCTGGAGTGGCTTGCACCCCGCGCGGCGTCATGGCTTCGCTTTGCAAATCAGGCAGGGTGATACTCAGGCTGCTCCATTGGGCATCCGGTAATTGGCGGCGCAGCGGGCCGATTGCTTGCGGCCAGTCAACGGTTTCGCCAGCGCCAGGAATGATAATGACCGCACCTTTGGGGTCGGCGGTATTGGCCGCCTTCCACAGGGCCAGGAACGTATCGGAGCCTGCTTGCAATTGCTGTTGTTCCTGGCGCGGAATTTTTCGCTCCAGTGCAATGGCTTCTTCCTGACTACGCTCAGGCAACGGCTGGCGTTCGAGTGGTTTTGTTTCGGAGGGGGTTTCTGCCGCGGCAGGCGTCGGGTCGGCTGCTTCAACGGAAAAAGCCCATGGCAGGACCAGCGACAGGCACAATGCTGGCAGTGCCAGGCGGTAGACAGGGAGCATTGGATATTCCAGGCCAGAAGTTATTCCGGCAGCCTAATGGGTTGGTCAGTCTTTGTCAGTGTGTGAGAGTTCGATGATGCGTTTTCGCTGCCTGTGGGTTATCGGCTGTTTGTGGTTGCCCTTGATGGGCTGGGCGGCGGTAGCGCCACCGGCGCATGTCGCGCCATTGTCGGCAGGCCAGCAACAGTGGTTGGCGCAGCAGGGCGATTTGCGGGTGGGACTGGTGTTGCAAGCGCCCTACGCCCAGTACGACCGCCGCTTGCAGCGCCTGTCCGGGGTCAATGTCGAGCTGATGAAGTGGCTGGCCAAGTCGCTCAAGGTCGAACTGAGCTGGCGCAACTTTCCCGATCTCGAGCAATTGGAGGCGGCCGCTCGCGCCGGCGAAATCGATCTCGCCCCGGGGCTGACCCAGACCCCTGGCGGCCTGCGCCTCTGGCAGTTTTCCGATCCGTACATGCGGGTGCCACAGCTGGTGGTCAGCGACCAGAAAAGCACTGGGGCGGTTGAGCTGGAAAAACTCGACAGCCAAACCCGCGTCGCCGTGCGCATGCCCAGTGCCACCGCCGACTACCTGCGTGGAAACTATCCGCATTTGAACCTGCAGGGTGTACCGGCCGAACGCCAGGCCTTGCAACTGTTGCTAAGCCAGCAAGCCGCCTACGCGGTGGTCGACGAGGCACAATTGGGGCGATTGTCCGTTGAACCGGAGTTCTCCGGGCTGGTGGTGGTCGGTGATATCGGCTTGCCACAGCTGCTGCGGGTGGCCACGCGTCGCGACCTGCCGGAGCTGGCCGGCATTGTCGAAAGCGCGCTGCGGGCGATCCCGGCGAAGGACCTGGAGGCGCTGCACAACCAGTGGCTGCAACCCAAGTACCCGCGGCTCACCGAATCCCCGGGATTCTGGCAAAACCTCTGCCTGCTGCTGTTGGTACTGGCGCTCAGCGCCATGGCCATCGTGTTCTGGCAACGACGCCAGCAGCACAGTCTGGAGCAACGACTGGCGGCGGCGCAGGCAGACATTGCCCTGCGTGCCGCCAGTGAAGAGGCCCTGCGGCTCACGCAGTTTTCCATCGACCAGAGTACCGTCGGCATTCTCTGGGTGAATTGGGACAGCCACGTGCGCTACGCCAACCGCGCTGCCGAAACCATGCTGGGCTATCCGCCCGGAGGGATTATCGACCGGCCATTGATCGAGTTCGAACCCGAACTGCACATGGATCGCTGGTTGAACCTGTGGAAGCGCGCCAGGGCCAGCGACGACGCGCCGCAAAGTTTTGAATCCAATTGCCTGCGGGCCGATGGCAGCATCCTGCCGGCCGATGTCTCCCTGAGTTTTTTGCGCTTTCGCGATGGCGAGTACCTGGTGGTCTACCTGACCGATGTCACTGAACGTCGTCGCGCCCTGGCGGCGTTGCAGGAAAGTGAAGCACGCTTGCAAGGGATCGCGGCGAATGTGCCGGGCCTGGTCTTTCGCCTGGAACGGGCGCCGGTGACCGGCCAGATCGACTTTGCCTACATCAGTGAGGGCAGCGAGAGCCTGGTGGGTTACTCGCCAGCGACCCTGGCCCATCGTGACAAAGGCCTGCGCAGCCTGGTGCATCCGGACGACAAGGCCAGCTATCACCAGACCCAGGATCGTGCGCTGGACACTGACAGCGACTGGTCCTGGCAAGGGCGGATCCTTACGCGTCAGGGGGAACAACGCTGGGCGGAAATCAAGGCGATAACCCGTCGACTCGAGGGCGGCGCCTACGTTTGGGATGGCATTGTCTGGGACATCAGCGAGAGCAAGCGCATCGAACTGGAACTGGCGAGCTCGCGTGAGCAACTGCGCGAATTGTCGGCGCACCTTGAAAGCGTGCGCGAAGAGGAGAAGGCGCGCATTGCCTGGGAAGTTCACGACGAATTGGGCCAGATGTTGACGGTGCTCAAGCTGGAAACGTCCATGTGCGAGCTGGCTTATGCGCAACTCGACCCCGGATTGAACGAGCGCCTGAACAGCATGAAGCGTTTGATCGCACAGCTGTTCCAGCTGGTACGCGATGTGGCGACGGCGTTGCGGCCACCGATCCTCGATGCCGGGATAGCCTCGGCCATCGAATGGCAGGCACGCCGGTTTGAGGCGCGTACGCAGATTCCGTGCCTGGTACAGGTGCCGGAAAACTTGCCCGTGCTCAGTGATGCCAAGGCCATCGGCCTGTTTCGTATACTTCAGGAAGCGCTGACCAATGTCATGCGCCACGCCCAGGCGCATACTGTCGAACTGACACTTACTCTTGAAGGCGACGAGTTGTGCCTGACCGTCAGCGATGATGGCGTAGGATTTGTCGCCGAAAGCGGCAGGCCAACATCCTTTGGGTTGGTCGGCATGCGCGAGCGGGTGTTGATCATGGGCGGGCAACTGTCCCTTGAGAGTGAGCCGGGTGAGGGCACGACCCTGACTGTGCGAGTACCCTTGGATAAGGAGACGTAAGTGATCCGTGTACTGGTTGCCGAAGACCACACCATTGTCCGCGAAGGCATCAAGCAATTGATCGGCCTGGCCAAGGACCTGCTGGTGGTGGGGGAGGCGAGCAATGGCGAACAGCTGCTCGAAACCTTGCGGCATGTGCCCTGCGAAGTGGTGCTGCTGGATATCTCCATGCCGGGTGTCAACGGCCTTGAGGCGATCCCGCGGATCCGTGCCTTGAACAATCCGCCGGTGATCCTGGTGTTGTCGATGCATGACGAGGCACAAATGGCGGCACGGGCCTTGAAAGTCGGTGCGGCAGGCTATGCCACCAAGGACAGTGATCCGGCGCTGTTGCTGACGGCCATCCGCCGGGTGGCAGCGGGAGGGCGCTATATCGATCCGGACCTGGCCGACCGAATGGTCTTCGAAGTCGGCCTGACCGATTCGCGGCCGCTGCACTCACTGCTCTCGGAGCGTGAGTTTTCGGTGTTCGAACGCCTGGCCCAGGGCGCCAACGTCAACGACATTGCCCAGCAACTGGCGTTGAGTAGCAAAACCATCAGTACCCACAAGGCGCGGTTGATGCAGAAACTCAATATCACCTCGCTGGCGGAGCTGGTGAAGTACGCGATGGAACACAAGCTCCTCTGAAAAACACCCCCACCCCCTGCGCGCGTCGCCATGTCCATTTGCGACATGCCTGATCAACCGCTATTGCTCGTTCTTGCGGCGTGCAGCTCACCGCTCGCCGCTGCGCTTGCCAAAGCGCGCCATCCTTGTAGGGCAATCCCTACCCCCAGCCTTCCATATGGCTGAGGCGATTCTCTCTTGCCCCCCGATTTGCGCAGGTCCCAGCGTCCACTAGGCTTAGTCCACAGCAGTCATCAACAACAAAGGTGTGGGTATGAGCCAGGTCGATTCAAGCGCAGGGGCCAATGATGTTCTGGTCAGCTTTCGTGGAGTGCAGAAGAGCTACGATGGCGAGAACCTGATCGTCAAGGACCTCAACGTGGACATTCGCAAAGGCGAATTCCTCACCTTGCTCGGCCCCTCAGGCTCCGGCAAAACCACCAGCCTGATGATGCTCGCCGGTTTCGAAACTCCGACAGCAGGTGAGATCCTGCTGGCCGGACGCGCCATCAACAACGTGCCGCCGCACAAGCGTGACATCGGCATGGTCTTCCAGAACTATGCGTTGTTCCCGCACATGACGGTTGCCGAGAACCTGGCGTTCCCTCTGACTGTGCGCGGGCTGAACAAAAGCGACGTCAGCGATAAGGTCAAGAAAGTCCTGAGCATGGTGCAGCTCGATGCCTTTGCCCAGCGTTATCCGGCACAACTGTCCGGTGGCCAGCAGCAGCGCGTGGCGCTGGCCCGCGCACTGGTGTTCGAGCCGCAACTGGTGCTGATGGACGAACCCCTCGGCGCACTGGATAAACAGTTGCGCGAACACATGCAGATGGAAATCAAGCACCTGCACCAGCGTCTGGGTGTGACCGTGGTCTACGTGACCCACGACCAGGGCGAAGCCCTGACCATGTCCGATCGTGTGGCCGTTTTCCATCAGGGCGAGATCCAGCAGATCGCGCCTCCACGTACGTTGTATGAAGAGCCGAAAAACACCTTCGTCGCCAACTTCATTGGCGAAAACAACCGTCTTAACGGCCGTCTGCACAGCCAGACCGGCGACCGTTGCGTGGTCGAACTGGGCCGTGGTGAAAAAGTTGAAGCCCTGGCGGTGAACGTCGGCAAGACCGGTGAACCGGTGACCTTGTCCATTCGCCCGGAACGCGTGAGTCTCAATGGCTCCAGCGAGTCTTGCATCAACCGCTTCTCGGGACGGGTAGCGGAATTCATCTATCTGGGCGACCACGTCCGGGTTCGCCTGGAGGTCTGTGGCAAGACCGACTTCTTCGTGAAACAACCGATTGCCGAGCTCGATCCTGCGCTCGCGGTCGGTGACGTGGTTCCGCTTGGCTGGCAGGTCGAACACGTTCGCGCGCTCGATCCCATTCTAGAGGCGAACTGATCGCCCCGGCTTCAACAACACAAACCCTGCACGTGGAGAGAACAATAAATGTTGAGATCCCTGAAATTCACCGCTCTGGCACTGGGCATGATGGGGGCAGCAAGCGCAATGGCAGCTGGCCCGGACCTGACCGTGGTGTCCTTTGGCGGGGCGAACAAGGCGGCGCAGGTCAAAGCCTTCTACGCACCGTGGGAAGCGGCAGGCAACGGCAAGATCGTGGCGGGCGAATACAACGGTGAGATGGCCAAGGTCAAGGCCATGGTCGACACCAAGAGCGTGTCCTGGGATCTGGTAGAAGTCGAATCACCAGAACTGTCCCGTGGTTGCGACGAAGACATGTTCGAGCAACTCGACCCGGCCCTGTTCGGCAAGACCGAGGACTACGTCAAAGGCGCTATCCAGCCATGCGGCGTAGGTTTCTTCGTGTGGTCGACCGTGTTGGCCTACAACGCCGACAAACTGAAGACCGCGCCGACCAGCTGGGCGGATTTCTGGGACACCAAGCAATTCCCAGGCAAGCGAGGCCTGCGTAAAGGCGCCAAGTACACCCTGGAGTTCGCACTGATGGCTGACGGCGTTGCGCCAAAAGACGTCTACAAAGTGCTGGCCGGTAAAGATGGACAGGATCGCGCGTTCAAGAAACTCGACGAACTCAAGCCCAACATCCAGTGGTGGGAAGCTGGCGCACAACCGCCGCAATACCTCGCTTCCGGTGACGTGGTCATGAGCTCGGCCTACAACGGCCGCATCGCCGCCGTGCAGAAAGAAAGCAACCTGAAAGTGGTGTGGAACGGCGGTATCTACGACTTCGACGCATGGGCCATCCCAAAAGGTCTGGATGCCAAGCGTGCGGAAGCGGCGAAGAAATTCATCGCCTTCTCGGTACAACCACAGCAGCAGAAGACCTACTCGGAAAACATCGCCTACGGCCCGGCCAATACCCAGGCCGTACCGTTGCTGGCCAAGGATGTCCTGAAGGACATGCCGACCACCCCGGAAAACATCGCCAACCAGGTACAGATCGACGTCAGCTTCTGGGCTGACAACGGCGAGCAACTGGAACAGCGCTTCAATTCCTGGGCTGCGAAGTAAGACCGCAGCGCGGGCTTATGCTGTAGGAGCTGCCGAAGGCTGCGATCTTTTGATCTTCAGCGGTCTCTAAGCCGCCAAAAGATCGCAGGCTGCGCCAGCTCCTACAGGGGCCAGTGAATGGTTCAAGAACATTGATGTAATGCGGCATCGCGCTGTTTGATGCCGCCCATCCAAAGATTTCCGGAGTACGCCATGGCTATCGCCGTTCCCGTGAACGCGGGCACTGACCCCACCTTGAAGCAGCGGCTCAAGCACGCCGAGCGGGTCAACCGCTGGAAGGCCCAGGCGTTGATCGCGCCGCTGGTGCTGTTCCTGTTGCTGGTGTTCCTGGTGCCAATCGTGGCGCTGCTCTACAAAAGCGTGGGTAACCCGGAAGTGGTCGGTGGCATGCCGCGCACCGTGGCGGCCATCGCCAGTTGGGACGGCCGAGGCCTGCCTGCCGAACCGGTCTACAAGGCGGCCAGCGAAGACCTCGCCGAAGCGCGCAAGAATCAGACCCTGGGCGATTTGTCCAAGCGCTTGAACATGGAGTTGGCCGGCTATCGTAGCCTGCTGACCAAAACCGCCCGCGCCTTGCCGTTCGCCGCTGAACCGGCCTCTTATAAAGAAGCGCTGGAAGGTCTCGACGAGCGCTGGGGTGACCCGGCCTACTGGCAAGCCGTACGCCGCAATACCAGCAACATTACGCCGTACTATCTGCTGGCCGCGGTCGATCACCGCATCGACGACCTCGGCGAAATTGCCCCGGCCACACCGGACCAGGCGATCTACCTCGACATCTTTGCCCGCACTTTCTGGATGGGCCTGATCATCACCGTGATCTGCCTGGTACTCGCGTATCCCCTGGCTTACCTGTTGGCGAACCTGCCATCGCGCCAGAGCAACCTGCTGATGATTCTGGTGCTGCTACCGTTCTGGACCTCGATCCTGGTTCGGGTTGCCGCGTGGATCGTATTGCTGCAATCGGGTGGCTTGATCAACAGCGGCCTGATGGCCATGGGCATCATTGATAAGCCGCTGGAGCTGGTGTTCAACCGCGTCGGTGTCTACATCTCGATGGTGCACATCCTGCTGCCGTTCATGATCCTGCCGATCTACAGCGTGATGAAAGGCATCTCGCCGACCTACATGCGTGCGGCGATTTCCCTGGGGTGCCATCCATTCGCCAGCTTCTGGCGGGTGTACTTCCCGCAAACCTATGCCGGTGTCGGCGCCGGTTGCCTGTTGGTGTTCATCCTCGCCATCGGCTACTACATCACCCCGGCGTTGCTGGGCAGCCCGAACGATCAGATGGTCAGCTACTTCGTCGCCTTCTACACCAACACCAGCATCAACTGGGGCATGGCGACCGCACTCGGTGGCCTGTTGCTCCTGGCGACCGTGGTGCTTTATCTGATTTACAGCTGGCTGGTGGGCGCCAGTCGCCTGCGCCTGAGCTAAGGGGAGAATGAAATGCTGAGTCCTTATATGTCGCCCATCGAGCGGGTGTGGTTCTACAGCTTGCGGATTCTCTGCGGCTTGATTCTGTTGTTCCTGATCCTGCCGGTGCTGGTGATCATCCCGCTGTCGTTCAACTCCGGCAGTTTCCTGGTGTACCCGCTGCAAGGCTTCTCGCTGCAGTGGTATCACGACTTTTTCGCCTCGGCGGAATGGATGCGCGCCCTGAAGAACAGCATCATCGTCGCGCCGGCCGCTACGGTGCTGGCCATGGTGTTCGGTACGCTGGCGGCCATCGGCCTGACCCGTGGCGACTTCCCCGGTAAACCGCTGGTGATGGCGCTGGTCATTTCGCCGATGGTGGTGCCCGTGGTGATCATTGGTGTGGCCAGCTATCTGTTCTTTGCGCCGTTGGGCCTGGGCAACAGCTTCTTTTCGCTGATTGTGGTGCATGCGGTGTTGGGCGTGCCGTTCGTGATCATCACCGTGTCGGCGACTTTGCAAGGGTTTAACCAGAACCTGGTGCGCGCGGCGGCCAGCCTCGGCGCTTCGCCGCTGACGGCGTTCCGTCGGGTGACTTTGCCGTTGATTGCGCCCGGGGTGATTTCCGGTGCTTTGTTTGCCTTCGCCACTTCCTTCGATGAGGTGGTGGTGACGCTGTTCCTCGCCGGCCCCGAGCAAGCGACTTTGCCACGGCAGATGTTCAGCGGTATCCGCGAAAACCTCAGCCCGACCATCGCCGCCGCCGCGACGCTGCTGATCGCCTTCTCGGTGATCCTGCTCCTGACCCTGGAGTGGCTGCGTGGGCGCAGCGAGAAACTGCGTACTGCGCAGGTCTAAAACTTCACACCGATCCACTGTGGGAGCGAGCCTGCTCGCGAAAGCGGAGTGTCAGTCGACTCAAATGTCGAGCACTCAGCCGTCTTCGCGAGCAGGCTCGCTCCCACCGTTGTTTTTGTGCTGATTCGCGAGCATGGTTCATTCACTACCTGAATATCAGCCAACCCCCAAACCCCAGCTACTCTTGTGCCCAGCTCCCACATCCATAAGAGGCTGCGCACATGAGTCTTTCCTCCTTCAAGATCGCCCACAAACTGATCACCGGCGCAGCGGCCATCGAGCAGTTGTCCGTCGAGCTGATGCGCCTGGACATCGACCACCCGCTGATCGTCACCGACGCTGCCTTGGTCAAGTCCGGCACGGTAGAGCTGGCGCTGGCCCAGCTTGGGGGGCGCACTTATGAGATTTTTGACCGGGTGTTGCCGGACCCGGAAATCGCCATCGTCGAAGACTGCATGCGGGTTTATCGCGATGGGGGGCATGACGGCTTGATTGGCCTGGGCGGTGGGAGTGCCATCGACATCGCTAAAAGCGTGGCGGCCTACGCCGGTTACCACGGCGCCCTCGAAGATTTGTTCGGGGTTGACCAGGTGCCACGCAAAGGCCCGCCACTGATCGCCATCCCCACCACGGCCGGCACCGGTTCGGAAGTCACCAACGTGGCGATCCTTTCCGACAAGGTCGCGCAGTTGAAGAAAGGCATCGTCAGCGATTACTTGTTGCCGGACGTGGCATTGGTAAGCCCGCAGATGACGCTGACTTGTCCGCGCGGGGTCACGGCGGCCAGCGGCGTCGATGCGCTGGTGCATGCCATCGAATCCTATCTGTCGGTCAATGCCTCGCCGATTACCGACGCCCTGGCCATCGGCGCCATAAAACTGATCGCCAAGGCGCTGCCCAAGGCCTACGCCAACCCGTCCAACCTGCAGGCCCGTGAAGACATGGCCACCGCGAGCCTGATGGCGGGCATGGCATTCGGTAATGCCGGGGTGGGTGCGGTGCATGCGCTGGCGTATCCCTTGGGAGGGCGCTTCAATATCGCCCATGGCGTGAGCAATGCCTTGCTGCTGTCCCATGTCATGACCTGGAACAAGATGGCCTGCATTGAACGCATGCAGGATATCGCCGAAGCCATGGGGGTGAGGACGGCTCATCTGAGCGCCAATGAAGCGGCCGACAAAGCTGTAGAGGCCATGACCGCGTTGTGCGCGGCGGTGGAAATCCCCCAAGGCCTGCGCAGTGTCGGGGTTCCCGAGGATGCGATTGCGGCGATGGCCGTGGAGGCAGCAGGGATCGAGCGCCTGATGCGCAACAATCCGCGCCGGTTGAGTGCTGTCGATATCGAGAAAATCTACCGGGCGGCCTACTGATCATCGCGCTTTCGGTGCGCGGGCCAAAGCATGAGGTATACAATGCGCGCCATCGTGATTCTGCTCAGAAAAGGTGCGTCATGCAGCCCTTCGTAATTGCTCCGTCGATTCTTTCCGCCGACTTCGCCCGCCTGGGCGAAGAAGTGGACAACGTCCTGGCCGCCGGCGCCGACTTCGTGCACTTCGATGTCATGGACAACCACTACGTGCCGAACCTGACCATCGGCCCGATGGTCTGCTCGGCGCTGCGCAAGTACGGCGTGACCGCGCCGATCGACGCGCACCTGATGGTCAGCCCGGTGGACCGCATCGTCGGTGACTTCATCGAAGCCGGCGCGACCTACATCACCTTCCACCCGGAGGCTACCCAGCACATCGACCGCTCCCTGCAACTGATCCGTGAGGGCGGTTGCAAGTCGGGCCTGGTGTTCAACCCGGCAACGCCGCTGGACGTGCTCAAGTACGTGATGGACAAGGTCGACATGATCCTGCTGATGAGCGTCAACCCGGGCTTTGGCGGGCAAAAGTTCATCCCTGGCACCCTCGACAAGCTGCGTGAGGCGCGGGCGCTGATCGACGCGTCGGGTCGTGACATTCGCCTGGAAATCGACGGTGGCGTCAACGTGAACAACATTCGTGAAATCGCTGCGGCAGGTGCTGATACCTTCGTTGCTGGTTCGGCGATCTTCAATGCACCGAACTACCAGGAAGTGATTGAAAAAATGCGTTCCGAACTGGCGCTGGCCCGCCCATGAGTGGCTTTGAGCAGCTGTTTCCCGGAACCCTGCCTCGACTGGTGATGTTCGACCTGGATGGCACCTTGGTCGACTCGGTCCCGGACCTGGCGGTGGCGGTGGACAAGATGCTGCTCAAGCTCGGTCGAGCACCGGCCGGTATCGAAGCGGTGCGTGAATGGGTGGGTAATGGCGCGCCGGTGCTGGTGCGCCGTGCCCTGGCCGGCGGTATCGACCACTCGAAGGTCGATGACGCCGAGGCCGACAGCGCGCTGGAGATTTTCATGCAGGCGTATGCCGATAGCCATGGGTTGACCGTGGTCTACCCCGGTGTGCGCGATACGCTTAAATGGCTGCAAAAGCAGGGCGTCGAGATGGCGCTGATTACCAACAAGCCGGAGCGCTTCGTCGCGCCGCTGCTGGATCAGATGAAAATCGGCCGATATTTCAAGTGGATCATTGGCGGCGACACCCTGCCACAGAAAAAACCCGACCCGGCTGCGCTGTTTTTCGTAATGAAGATGGCCAATATCCCGGCCTCGCAATCCTTGTTCGTCGGCGACTCGCGCAGTGATGTACAGGCGGCGAAAGCGGCGGGGGTCAAGTGCGTGGCCTTGAGCTACGGCTACAACCACGGCCGGCCGATTGCCGAAGAGTCACCGGCACTGGTGATCGACGACCTGCGCAAGCTAATTCGCGGTTGCCTGGACCCGGCCGCTGAGATAACGTTGGCCGACGCTGTCCAACCCCCTTCTGGAAACGCCATCGTGGTGGTCACTCGCAAACTCTGGATGAAAGTCATCAAGGCCCTGGCCCGCTGGCGTTGGCGCGCCTGACTGATCCTTGCCGGTTGTCCGGCGCGTTTGCATACCTGACTGTTTGATCCTCAAGCCACGAGGCACCTCATGATCCGCGAAGAATTCCTGCGTTTGGCCGCTGCCGGCTATAACCGCATCCCGCTTGCTTGCGAAACCCTGGCCGACTTCGATACGCCGCTATCGATCTACCTGAAACTGGCCGACGAGCCCAACTCCTATTTGCTGGAGTCCGTACAGGGTGGCGAGAAGTGGGGTCGTTACTCGATCATCGGCCTGCCGTGCCGCACTGTGCTGCGGGTGCACGACCATCACGTCAGCGTGACCATCGACGGTGTCGAGACTGAAAGCCACGATGTAGAAGACCCACTGGCCTTCGTCGAAACCTTCAAGGCCCGTTACAACGTGCCGACGATTGCCGGTTTGCCGCGCTTCAACGGCGGCCTGGTGGGCTACTTCGGTTATGACTGCGTGCGTTATGTGGAAAAGCGTCTGGGCAAATGCCCGAACCCGGACCCGTTGGGCGTGCCGGACATTCTGCTGATGGTGTCCGACGCGGTGGTGGTGTTCGATAACCTCGCCGGCAAGATGCATGCAATCGTCCTGGCCGATCCGGCCCAGGAAGACGCCTTCGAGCAAGGCCGCACGCGCCTGGAAGAGTTGCTGGAAAAACTCCGCCAGCCAATTACCCCGCGCCGTGGCCTGGACTTCAGCAAGCAGCAGTCAGCCGATCCGGTGTTCCGTTCCAGTTTCACCCAGAACGATTACGAAAAAGCCGTCGACACCATCAAGGAATACATCCTGGCCGGTGACTGCATGCAGGTCGTGCCGTCCCAGCGCATGTCGATCGACTTCAAGGCAGCCCCCATCGATCTTTACCGAGCGCTGCGCTGCTTCAACCCGACGCCTTACATGTACTTCTTCAACTTCGGCGACTTCCACGTTGTCGGCAGTTCGCCAGAAGTGCTGGTGCGGGTCGAAGACAATCTGATCACCGTGCGCCCGATCGCCGGCACCCGTCCACGCGGGGCCAACGAAGAGGCCGATGTGGCACTGGAAAAGGACCTGCTGTCGGACGACAAGGAAATTGCCGAGCACCTGATGCTGATCGACCTCGGTCGTAACGACACGGGTCGCGTATCTGAAATCGGTTCGGTGAAACTCACCGAGAAAATGGTCATCGAGCGTTACTCCAACGTGATGCACATCGTGTCCAACGTCACCGGCCAATTGAAGGCCGGCCTGACGGCCATGGACGCACTGAGGGCGATTCTGCCGGCGGGCACCTTGTCTGGCGCACCGAAGATTCGTGCGATGGAAATCATCGACGAATTGGAACCGGTCAAGCGCGGTGTCTACGGCGGCGCCGTCGGCTACTTCGCCTGGAACGGCAACATGGACACCGCCATTGCGATCCGTACGGCGGTGATCAAGAACGGCGAGCTGCATGTGCAGGCCGGTGGCGGCATCGTTGCCGACTCGGTGCCAGCGTTGGAATGGGAAGAAACCCTGAACAAACGACGCGCGATGTTCCGTGCAGTGGCCCTGGCGGAACAAACCCCGGACGCCTGAGTTCGCCACTAACAATGTGGGAGCGAGCCTGCTCGCGAAGGAGCCGGCACAGCCAACTTTGATTTAGCCTGATCCACCGCTATCGCGAGCAGGCTCGCTCCCACAATGGCTTCACCAGCATAAAAAAAACGCGGCGCCCGTAAAGGCGCCGCGTTTTTTATGTTGGCTGTTTGCTTGATCAGAAGTCCAGCCCAACGCCCACGTTAATGCCTTGCTGGGTATAGTCATCATCCTTGCGCAACGTATACCCGCCACGCAGCGCCAGATCGGCCGTCAACTTGTGGCTGACGCCCAGGCTCACGCGGTTCAAGTGGCTCTGCGGTGTATAGCCAGCAAGCGTGAAATCGAGTGACGGCAAGCTATTGAGGGCGATGTTCACCTTCTGTACGTCATCTTCATACTCACGCTCGTAGGCATATTCGCCAAACACCTGGGTCTGCGAGGTGATCTGATACTTACCCTGAAGCCCGGCGCCGAGACGTTTCGAATCGCGTTTCTGATCATCAAAGGTCAGCGCCGTGGAGCGACTGGTATTTTCCGAATAACCGTCGACTTCCACTTTGGCGTAATCGGCACTGATGAACGGCGACAGGTGCCACTCACTGCCCGGCTGCGCTATGTCATAGCCCAGGCGTGTGCTGAAGGCCCAGAGATAGCCATCGGTGTCGCCTTTCTCCGCACCCTCACCCGCGCCTAGATCAAATTTGCGTTTGAGATTGTCGTAATCCAGCTTGCCGCCGGTCAATGCGGCATCGGCCCACCAACGGTTCTGCTGGAACTGGGCGAATACCGTGGCCAGGTAGCTGTTGAGTTTGTAGTCCGAATCGTTGTTGCCTGCCTCCAGGTTCTGGCGATAGAAGCCTGCCGCCACACCTACTCGCCAGGCTTCATTGAGGCGATAGCTGCCGCCGATGTTCAAGCTGTAGCCGTTGCCATCGGCATCGGCGCCGCTGCTTTGATGGTCCACATCGAGGTGCTGGCCGCCCCCGGCCACAATGGCCCGCCATTGGCCGACCGCCTGCCAGCTTTCCCAGTCGGATTGCCATTGGCTACGCAGTTCATCCTGATGCGCGCGTAGCGTGGCGTGGGCCATTTCCGGCAGCAGCGTCAGTTCCCAGGGTGCAGCGAGTAAGGAATAGGCGTAGTCGGACACCAGCTTTTGCCCGGCTTCGGTCGGATGAACCCCGTCGTTATAAACCAGCTTGCTGGGGTCGGGGGTGGCGCTGTTGATGCCAAAGGCGGCGTTTTCGGTGCAGCCGTCGCCGCTGAAGCAAGTCGCGGTCAGGTTCTGCCCGGTGGCAAAACCGAATCGCGCGGGATCGGCGAAGGTTTCCTGCAGCAACAGTGGAATGTTCAGCGGGATGATTTCGGCATCGATGCCCGCCAGTCGAGTGACCAGTTGCCGGTTGAAGGCCGCGCTCAGTTGCGAGGTCGGTCCCTGCAGAGGGCTGCCATTGATGGCAGGGGTCAAGCCCAGGTCAGGCAACAGCCAGACCATGATGTAGCGGGCGCCGGCTGTTTGCAGAACCTGAACGCTGTTGGCCAGTCGGTCCGCCGCGGCATTCGCCTGGGCGCCACTTTGCACACGTCCCTGAAGAAAGTCGTTACCGCCGCCGGAGAGGTAATACAGCGCGTTCGGATCGGCGCGCAAGTTGTTGGTCGGCAAATAGCCCGCTCGTGCACGTTCGCCGGTGGCGGATAACGTGGTGATTGAATCGAGGATCTGGTCGGTGCGGTAGCCGCCGACGGCCCAGTTGTTACCGTCTGGCAGGCCCTGGACGGCGCGTGCGGCTGAAGTCGAAGCGGCAGTCTGGTCCGCTGAGAAGCCAAGCCTGCCCCCGAACAACTGGGTTGAGTTGGCGGAATAGACTTCGCCACTGCCGTCCTGATAAGTCGGCCCTACCCGGTTGGTGAAGCGCAGAGTCGAACCGGGAGGGCCGCCCGCGTCGGTAAACTGCCCCGCATCGTTGAGGCTGTCACCGAAGACGATGAAGTTGGAGTAAGGATTGGGCGCCGCAATCGCCTGAGCGTAAGCCAAGGCGAGCAAGCAACCGGCAAGCGGTGCAAACAGCGTCTGTCTGATCATGAGCAAGTCCGTTTGTTTCTTGTTTTAGTGGGGTAAACGACAGTGCCAAAAAACTATAGAACCTCATGCCATTCGGCGCGAACTTGCCGAATGTTTCACTTGCTTCGATCGCCCCATATTGCACGCTCTGCCCAGCTAAGTTACTGTGCCAAGACGTATAAATGAGACCTTCCCCGTGTTGATCGTCAGCAAACTCCTGGATCAAGTCATCAAGGCACACGCCCGCTGGCGTTGGCGCGCCTGAATCCTTCTGCCGGCCCGGCCGGATCTTTACCGCTTTGCCTTCTTTACCCGTCAGACACACCGCTTTGCTGCGCGAATCCAGCGTCCGCCAAAGTGCAGGACGCTGCGGGTAAATCATTCGAAGGCTGAATCAAGTCAGTGAATTCAAGAGGTTCTTAACGCCATGTTGCTGATGATCGATAACTACGACTCTTTTACCTACAACGTTGTGCAATACCTTGGTGAGCTGGGCTCCCAGGTCAAAGTCGTGCGCAACGATGAACTTACCGTCGCCGAAATCGAAGCCCTCAATCCTGAGCGCATCGTCGTTTCTCCCGGTCCTTGCACTCCAACTGAAGCCGGCGTCTCGATTGATGTGATCAAGCATTTCGCCGGCAAACTGCCGATCCTCGGTGTCTGCCTGGGCCATCAGTCCATCGGCCAGGCCTTTGGTGGCGATGTGGTTCGCGCGCGCCAGGTCATGCACGGCAAGACCAGCCCGGTGTTCCATGAAGACAAAGGTGTCTTCGAAGGCCTGAACATGCCGCTGACGGTTACCCGCTATCATTCATTGATCGTCAAGCGCGAAACCCTGCCTGATTGCCTCGAGCTGACCGCCTGGACCCAACTGGAAGATGGTTCGGTCGACGAGATCATGGGCCTGCGCCACAAGACCCTGAACATCGAAGGCGTGCAGTTCCACCCTGAGTCGATTCTTACCGAACAGGGACACGAGTTGTTCGCTAACTTCCTCAAACAAACCGGCGGCACGCGCTAAGGACCTTTCATGAACATCAAGACAGCCCTGGGCCGTATCGTCGAACAGCTCGACCTCAGCACCGATGAAATGCGCGACGTGATGCGCGAAATCATGACCGGTCAATGCACGGACGCGCAGATCGGCGCGTTCATGATGGCCATGCGCATGAAGAGCGAAAGCATCGACGAAATCGTCGGCGCGGTGTCGGTCATGCGTGAACTGGCAGACACGGTCGAACTCAAGACCCTCGACGGCGTGGTCGATGTGGTCGGTACTGGCGGTGACGGTGCCAACATCTTCAACGTGTCGACTGCGTCATCCTTTGTGGTCGCGGCGGCCGGTTGCACGGTGGCCAAGCACGGCAACCGCGCGGTCTCGGGTAAAAGCGGCAGTGCCGATTTGCTGGAGGCAGCCGGCATCTACCTGAACCTGACCCCGGTCCAGGTGGCGCGCTGCATCGATAACGTCGGCATCGGCTTCATGTTTGCCCAGACTCATCACAGTGCCATGAAATATGCCGCCGGCCCGCGCAAGGAGCTTGGCTTGCGCACTCTGTTCAACATGCTTGGCCCGCTTACGAATCCGGCCGGTGTGAAACATCAGGTAGTGGGTGTATTCACCCAGGCGTTGTGCCGGCCGCTTGCTGAAGTGTTGCAGCGTTTGGGCAGCAAACATGTGCTGGTGGTGCATTCGAAGGATGGTCTGGACGAATTCAGCCTGGCAGCACCGACCTTTGTCGCGGAACTGAAAAACGATCAGATCACTGAATATTGGGTCGAACCGGAAGACCTGGGCATGAAAAGCCAGAGCCTGCATGGCCTGGCGGTGGAAAGCCCGGCGGCCTCCCTGGAGCTGATTCGCGACGCCCTGGGCAAGCGAAAGACCGAAAACGGTCAGAAAGCTGCCGAGATGATCATGCTCAATGCTGGTGCCGCGCTGTACGCGGCTGACCATGCCAGCAGCCTGAAAGAAGGCGTTGCCTTGGCGCACGATGCGCTGCACACCGGCCTTGCTCGGGAAAAACTCGAAGAACTGGGTGCGTTTACCGCGGTATTCAAAGTGGAGAATGAGGGATGAGTGTACCGACGGTTTTGGAAAACATTCTGGCGCGCAAAGCCGAGGAAGTTGTCGAGCGTAGCGCTCGCGTCAGCCTCGCCGAGCTGGAAAGTCTGGCCAAGGCGGCCGATGCACCCCGTGGTTTTGCCAAGGCTTTGCTGGCTCAGGCCAAGCTGAAAGAGCCTGCAGTCATTGCTGAAATCAAGAAGGCTTCGCCGAGCAAAGGCGTGATCCGCGAGAACTTCGTTCCTGCCGATATTGCCAAGAGCTACGAGAAGGGCGGCGCGACCTGTCTGTCGGTGCTTACCGATATTGATTATTTCCAGGGCGCTGACCTGTACCTGCAGCAGGCCCGCGCGGCGTGCACACTGCCGGTCATTCGCAAGGACTTCATGATCGATCCGTACCAGATCGTCGAAGCCCGTGCCCTTGGCGCCGACTGCGTGCTGTTGATCGTCTCCGCGCTGGACGACGTGAAAATGGCCGAGCTGGCGGCCGTGGCCAAAAGCGTCAACCTTGATGTGCTGGTGGAAGTCCACGATGGCGATGAGCTGGAGCGGGCCTTGAAAACCCTCGACACGCCGCTGGTCGGCATCAACAACCGCAACCTGCACACATTCGAGGTTAGCCTGGAAACCACCCTCGACCTGTTGCCGCGTATCCCGCGAGATCGTCTGGTGATCACTGAAAGCGGCATCCTCAATCGCGCTGATGTCGAGTTGATGGAAATCAGCGATGTCTACGCGTTCCTGGTTGGCGAGGCGTTCATGCGCGCCGAAAATCCGGGCACTGAACTGCAACGACTGTTCTTCCCTGAGCGCGGCATTCCTGTCAGCGGTTCGACTCTCGACTGAAAAGCATCGCGAGCAAGCTTGCTCCTACAGGGTTTGAGGGTAACCACAATCGACTGTGGGAGCGAGCCTGCTCGCGATAGCGGCATAAGAAACACCACAGACTTTTTGTCTTACGGAGTACCTTGTGACCTCACCTGTTTCTCTGACCATCGAAGGCGGCCTTCAGGCCGAGCAGGATCTGCTGGCCTCGGTCTGTGCTGGCGACGCGGAATTTGGGCTGCTGTTCTGGCAGCCCAGCGACCAGGCATTGGTAATGCCGCGCCGCTTGAATCGCTTGCCAGGTTTCGAACACGCCTGCGAAGTCTCCGCCGCTGCAGGCTGGCCGGTGCTGTTGCGCGATACCGGTGGTGAACCCGTTCCGCAATCAGCGACAACCCTCAACATCGCTCTGGTTTACGCGCCACCGCGTAGCGAAGGGGATCTGAACCGTATCGAGACCGGCTACCGGCGTCTATGTGATCCGATCTGCCAGTTGCTGGATGAGCTGGGGGGCACTTCGTCCCTGGGCGAAATCGACGGTGCCTTCTGTGATGGCCGCTTCAACGTCAATCTGGATGGGCGCAAGATGGTTGGTACTGCCCAGCGCTGGCGCCAGAGCCAAGGTGGTCAGCGTCCAGTAGGGCTGGTTCATGGTGCGATGTTGCTGGATAACGAGCGCGAATCGATGGTCGCGGCGGTCAATCGCTTTAATGAGGCCTGCGGTCTGGAGCAACGGGTGCGCGCTGAAAGCCACATCGCCTTGCATGAGAAGTTCACCGCGCCGGATGCAATGGAACGCCTTGATGAACTCTACCGTCGAATGCTTGGGCACATGTTCAACGGCTAGATTTACGAACTCAGCGCGTACCGAAGACCACCATGGTCTTGCCTTTGACATCCACCAGGTTGCGCTCCTCCAGATCCTTGAGCACACGTCCGACCATCTCCCGGGAGCAGCCAACGATCCGTCCGATTTCCTGACGGGTCACCTTGATCTGCATGCCATCGGGATGGGTCATGGCATCTGGCTGCTTGCACAGTTCAAGCAGGCAGCGGGCGACGCGACCGGTGACGTCGAAGAACGCCAGGTCACCGACCTTGCGGGTGGTGTTGCGCAGGCGTTGTGCGATCTGTCCGCTTAGTACGTAAAGAATGTCCGGGTCCTGCTGCGACAATTCGCGGAATTTCGCGTAGCTGATTTCCGCTACTTCGCATTCGGCCTTTGCCCGCACCCAGGCGCTGCGTTCCTGTTCGTGACCGGCCTGCTCAAACAGCCCCAACTCGCCGAAAAAATCCCCGGCGTTCAGGTAGGCGATGATCATTTCCCGACCGTCGTCGTCTTCGATCAGGATGGTGACCGAACCCTTGATGATGAAGAACAGCGTCTCCGAGCGGTCACCGGCGCAAATGATGTTGCTCTTGGCCTGATAGCGACGGCGCTGGCAATGCATCAACAGCTTGTCGAGGTTTTTCATCTTGAGGGTGGGGGCAATAGCAACCATGGTTGTATCCCGAAAAGACTGCACGGTGTGTTGGGTTTTTTATGAATTGCGGACATTGCGGCTCAGCTGGCCGAGCGCCAGCGAATTGGCGCCAGCTTACCAGACACTTCTTGCAATATTCGAGATTTTACCTACAGCGCTGATGGTTATGTCCTAGGACGCCAATCACTGTCAACCAAGGGGCCTGTGCTAAGCTGGCGACCCTTTTTTAGACAGTGGAGTCTTGGCGATGAAGGCACGCATCCAATGGGCTGGCGAAGCCATGTTCCTCGGCGAATCCGGCAGCGGTCATGTCGTGGTCATGGACGGTCCGCCCGATGCCGGCGGCCGTAACCTGGGTGTCCGGCCGATGGAAATGCTCCTGCTGGGTGTCGGCGGTTGCAGCAATTTCGATGTGGTCAGCATCCTCAAGAAGTCCCGTCAGGCGGTCGAGAGCTGCGAGGCGTTCCTTGAAGCTGAGCGTGCGACTGAAGATCCGAAGGTTTTCACCAAGATCCACATGCATTTTGTGGTCAAGGGGCGTGGCCTGAAGGAAGCGCAGGTCAAGCGCGCTATCGAACTGTCCGCTGAAAAATATTGCTCGGCTTCGATCATGCTCGGTGCGGCAGGTGTAGAGATCACCCACGACTACGAGATCATCGAGCTGGGTTGAATCGAGATCAAAAAAAGGCGACTGCCTCAGGGCCGTCGCCTTTTTTGTTTCCGGTGCAGCCGGTCAGATCCGATAAGTACTCTTGGTCATGACCTTGGCCATCAAGCTCATCCCGAACTTTACCGGTGCCGGAAAGCGAAAGCCGCCAGCCTCCAGTGCGCTTTCGGCATGCTGTTCTTCATCGATGCGCATCTGCTCGAGAATCGCCCGGGATTTTTCATCCTCGGCCGGCAGTTGCTCCAGGTGTTCATTCAAGTGCTTGCACACCTGATCTTCTGTCGCTGCGACAAAACCCAGGCTGACTTTGTCGCTGATCAGGCCTGCAACAGCGCCTATCCCGAACGACATGCCATAAAACAGCGGATTGAGAATGCTGGTGTGGCTACCCAATTGATGGATGCGTTGCTCACACCACGCCAGATGGTCGACTTCTTCTTCGGCGGCGTGCTCCATCGCGATGCGCACTTGCGGCAGCTTGGCAGTCAGGGCCTGCCCTTGGTACAGCGCCTGGGCGCAGACTTCACCGGTATGGTTGATGCGCATCAGCCCGGCAACGTGGCGAGTGTCTTCATCGCTCAATTTCGCATCGGGCTGTACAATGGCCGGCGACGGACGGTAGGGCTGGCCGCTGAAGGGCAGCAGGGTCCGCATCGCGGCATCGGCTTGCAGCAGAAGGCGATCAATTGGCGAGTAGTGACGTTGGGTAGTCATGCTGACCTCCGGAGGAATCTCGGCGGCCAGTTTAACCCAATCGGCCGGGGAAGGTTTGCGTTGGGTCATTTCGACGCAGGCTCGCCTTGTAGGACCCAGGCTTGCCGGCGATGGCGATCTCAATGACGTCATCGCCGGCAAGCCTGGCTCCTACGGGAGTGTGTATTGAATCAGCCCGGCGGCCAGTGCATCTGACGCTGTCCCAGTACATGCATATGAATGTGATAGACAGTCTGCCCACCTTCTTCATTGCAGTTCATGACAACTCGGAAACCTTTTTCGCAACCCAGTTCCAGGGCCAGGCGCTGGGCGGTGAACAGGATGTGTCCAGCCAGGGCCTTGTCGTCCTCGGTCAGGTCGTTTAGGGTACGTACCGGCTTCTTCGGGACCACCAGGAAGTGCACCGGTGCCTGCGGGGCGATATCGTGGAAGGCCAGTACCTGGTCGTCCTCGTAAATGATCTTCGCCGGGATTTCCCGGTTGATGATCTTGGTGAACAGAGTATCCACAGCTGTTTTCTCCGTTGTTTGGGCTGGCCCGAGTGTACCCATGCCGGGTGTACCCGCCCAGTGTTTTACCTTCAGCGCGGGCAGTGAGCCTTGATGACCATGCCGGTGATCGTCCTGATCAGCCAGCGCGAGCCGAACCGGGGCAGGGTGGCGAACCAGCGGTTGCGTCGCCCCGGAATAATGATTGCGCGATTTTTCTCCAGGGCTCGCACGGTATAGAGCGCGACTTCCTCCGGACTCATCAGCATTTTACTGTTGGACAGTTTGTCGTCGTTCAGTTGCGCGGTGCGGAAAAACGCCGTGCGAGTCGGGCCGGGGCAGAGCACCGAGACCTTGACCGCGCATTTTTTCAGCTCGACGCGCAGGGCTTCGGAAAAGTGCAGTACATAGGCCTTGCTCGCGTAGTAAGTGCTCATCCACGGCCCGGGCTGGAACGCCGCGACCGAAGCGACGTTCAGAATTTGACCGCCACCCTGTAACGCCATGCTGTTACCGATGGCATGGCACAGGCGAGTGAGTGCCAGAATGTTCACTTCAATCAAATCCTGTTCGGTCATCCAGTCTTGAGCCAGGAACGGGCCGCAAGTGCCAATGCCGGCGCAGTTGACCAGCAGGTCGATTTGCCGGTCACCTTCCTCCAGTTCCAGCAGGAAGCCCGACAGGCGCAGTGGCTCGCCCAGATCGCAGGCACGGAACAACACTTCCACGCCAAAACGTTGGGTCAGTTCAATCGCAATGCTTTCCAGCTGATCACGCTGTCGAGCCACCAGAATCAGGCTGCGGCCGCGCCGGGCCAGCGCTTCAGCCATCGCCAGGCCGATGCCGCTGGAAGCGCCAGTGATCAGAGCGTAACGGGTCATGCCATTCTCCATCGCAACAGCTCCGCGCCGCGACGCAGGTGTCACGGGCGGGGAGCGCTGTTCATTCTTTCGCAGAGTCTACAGGGGGCGGGGCTTCTTCGGCTGCCTCGGCTGGCGAATTTGCTTGCGGTTCGACTTCGACATCGATTTCGTCAGTGGTCATCGAGCCGCTTTGGTAGCTGCTTTCGAGGGTGTCTTCATACTCTTGCTGGATTGCCGAGATTCCACCCACCATTGCACCGACGGTAAATAACCCGATAAACACAATCCACAACGCGCACAAAACCTTGACCGCCGTGCTGTTGGGCGGGGGAGGCGGGCCATAGCGGTTCGCGCCGATGTTGCCTGGCATGACCATGATCACCAGCGGGAAGAAACTGCCTACGAACGGAACCAGGTTCAGGAGCCAGAGCCAGCCCGACCAGCCTATATCGTGCAAACGCTGAATGGTGAACAGAACACTGATCACCACGAACGCCAAGAACAGGAAGAAGGCGAAGATGCCGCCGATGATCAGTCCGGTGGTGGAGTTGCCACTGACCAGACCCAGGCCGATGAGCGCAAACACGCCGACAACGGGAAGGGTCACCAGGCTCAGCACCATCGTCCACGCCAGAAAACGCAGGCGCCCGATGCGACCTTCGACACCGAAGGGTTTGAGTACGGCGAACTCCGGCAGTCTTTCGCCCAGGCTTGCCTGTGGTGGCGAATACGGGGATTGCGGCGGCGCTGCAGAGACAGGATCGTGAACATCGGCCAGGTCTAGCTCGATCGTAGGTTGCGCCTCGATCCGGGCATCGACACCCGTATTCCTCAGGGCTTGAAGATAGGCCTGCGCATCAGCTTGTGACAGGTCGTTCTTTAATGCTATTGGTCGACCACTGAACAGGCGCTCGATGGCGCTGACGTCGCTCTTGAACAGCGCAGCGAGATTGAGTTTAGCCGTGTTGATATCAACCCCCGGCAACAAAGTGCCGTCAAACACGATCTTGTAATGGTTTTCGCTCATTGCCCAGGCGTCCTTGTCGCAAGTCATCGATACGAATGGCCAGCCGCTGCTTGAGTGGTTGCTCAGCGCGGCCAGTGTTGGCGCAGTTGCTCTGCTTGCTCCTGTGCCTTGCGGTACTCGGCGTCGAGACGTGCGATCAATTGTTCGACGCTTGGCAAGTCATCGATTTCACCGACGCCCTGGCCCGCGGACCACACAGTTTTCCAGGCTTTGGCTTCATCGCTGATGGGTTTGAGTTTGGAGCCGAAATTGACCTCTCCCTTGTTTTGCAGCGCTGCCGTGTCGAATCCGGCGGCCTCCAGGCTTTGGCGCATGAAGCTTGCCGGTACCCCCGACACTGCTGGAGTATGGATGATATCGGCGGCTCTGGACGTCAGCAGCATCTCTTTGTAGGCGTCAGGCGCGTGACTTTCAGTGGTACCGATAAATCGTGTGCCGAAGTAGGCCAGGTCCGCACCGAGCAATTGTGCTGCGAGAATTTCGTGGCCGTGGTTCAGGCACCCGGCCAGCAGTAGCGTCTTGTCGAAAAACTGGCGGATTTCGGCGATCAGCGAGAACGGGCTCCAGGTGCCAGCATGTCCGCCGGCACCCGCTGCGACGGCAATCAGCCCGTCCACACCCGCCTCGGCGGCTTTCTCGGCATGACGACGGGTCGTCACATCATGGAAAACCAGGCCGCCATAGCCGTGGACCGCATCGACTACTTCCTTAACGGCGCCCAGGCTGGTGATCACGATCGGCACTTCGTGTTCGATGCAGATATCCAGGTCCGCCTGCAAGCGCGGATTGCTGTTGTGCACAATCAGGTTCACCGCGTAGGGCGCAGGGTTTTCCAGAGTCGCCAGCTGCGCCTCGATTTCCTCCAGCCAAGCCTTGAAACCACTGCTCTCGCGTTGATTCAGCGCTGGAAAACTGCCCACTACGCCGTTGCGACAGCAGGCAAGCACCAGTTGCGGGTTGGAAATCAGGAACATCGGCGCGGCCACTACGGGCAAGCGCAAGCGTTGTTCAAGCAGAGCGGGCAGCGACATTTGAAGTACCCCGGTGAGTGATAACTATTGGATTTAGAACGGCCGAACGACGACCAGAATTACGATCGCCAGCAATATCAGAACCGGCACTTCATTGAACCAGCGATAAAAGACATGGCTGCGGGTATTTTCGCCACGGGCAAAGCGCTTTACCTGCGCGCCGCACATATGGTGGTAGCCGATCAGCAACACGACCAAGGTCAGTTTGGCGTGTATCCAGCCACCCTGGCTGAAGATGCCTGGATTGAGGTAGATGAGCCAGCCACCGAAGATCAGCGTGGCGATCATCGCCGGTCCCATGATGCCCCGGTACAACTTGCGCTCCATGATGCTGAAGCGCTCCTTGCTGATGGTGTCTTCGCTTTGGGCGTGGTAGACGAACAGGCGCGGCAGGTAGAACAGGCCGGCAAACCAGCACACGACGCTGATGATGTGGAAAGCTTTGAGCCACAGATAAAGCATTTTTGGTTATTCCCAGGTTCACGGTAACCGGATAGTAGAGGCTTGAGGCTCCGCACGTCACCTTGCCGGTTGTCGCAGGACGATACGGGCCCTATTATCGACGGCTTTCCAGTGGGTTCGTTGAGGGCAGGTTTATGGTCAAGGTCGGTATCGTCGGCGGCACGGGTTACACCGGTGTCGAACTGTTGCGTCTGTTGGCACAACATCCGCAAGCTGAAGTGGTGGTGATCACTTCCCGATCCGAGGCCGGCCTGGCCGTGGCCGACATGTACCCGAACCTGCGAGGCCACTACGACGGCCTGGCGTTCAGTGTCCCGGACATCAAGACCCTGGGCGCTTGCGACGTAGTGTTCTTCGCCACCCCTCACGGCGTAGCGCATGCCCTGGCGGGTGAATTGCTGGCAGCCGGCACCAAGGTCATCGACCTGTCTGCGGACTTCCGCCTGCAAGACGCTGATGAGTGGGCGAAATGGTACGGCCAGCCACACGGTGCTCCTGAACTGTTGGATGAAGCGGTCTATGGCCTGCCGGAAGTCAATCGCGAGCAGATCAAGAAGGCGCGCCTGATCGCTGTGCCGGGTTGCTACCCGACCGCTACGCAGTTGGGTTTCCTGCCATTGCTCGAAGCGGGCCTGGCCGATGCTTCGCGCCTGATCGCCGACTGCAAGTCCGGCGTCAGCGGTGCCGGTCGTGGTGCTGCTGTGGGTTCGCTGTACTCCGAGACATCGGAAAGCATGAAGGCTTACGCAGTCAAAGGGCATCGCCACCTGCCGGAAATTCGCCAGGGTTTGCGTCGTGCGGCGGGCAAGGACGTTGGCCTGACCTTCGTGCCGCACCTGACCCCGATGATCCGTGGCATCCACTCCACGCTCTACGCGACCGTCGTGGATCGCTCGGTGGACCTGCAGGCGCTGTTTGAAAAACGTTATGCGAACGAACCGTTCGTCGATGTCATGCCTGCCGGCAGCCATCCGGAAACCCGCAGCGTGCGAGGCGCCAACGTGTGCCGTATTGCCGTGCACCGCCCTCAGGACGGCGATCTGGTGGTCGTGCTGTCGGTGATCGACAACCTGGTCAAAGGCGCGTCGGGTCAGGCCGTGCAGAACATGAACATCCTGTTCGGGCTGGACGAACGTCTGGGCTTGTCCCACGCGGGCATGTTGCCGTAAGGCTATATTGCACTCAGCAAAAGGCCCGTTGAACGGGCCTTTTTGCATTTCCGGCCGAGCGACTGGGTTGCTTGATATACCATAACAATAGTTGACCGCTTTTCTAGGAGAAGCGGATAATGCGCGTCATCACGCAATATGACGGCTTAACGCCGGGAGATAGTCAGCATGAGCGTCGAATCCTTCACCCCCACGGCTTTGCAATTCACCCACGGTGCCGCGCACAAGGTGAAGAGCCTGGTCGATGAAGAGGGGAATGATCGCTTGAAGCTGCGCGTATTCGTTACGGGCGGCGGTTGTTCAGGTTTTCAGTACGGCTTCACTTTTGATGAGGAAGTGGCCGATGACGACACCATCGTTGAGCGCGAAGGTGTGAGTCTGGTTGTCGATCCGATGAGCTTCCAGTACCTGGCAGGAGCCGAGGTGGATTATCAAGAAGGTCTGGAAGGCTCGCGTTTCGTCATCAAGAATCCGAACGCTACCACCACCTGTGGCTGTGGCTCTTCGTTCTCGATCTGATCAGCGCATCTGAATCATCAAAACGCCGCATGGCCTCAGGGCCCTGCGGCGTTTTGCTGTCCGGCATTTAACTATGCAGGGTAGATGGCGCCAAGTACGCGCAGCCCACGGGCACCGGTGACGCTCGGGCGATTGGCCGCGATACCTTCCAGGCAGCAGTGAGCCAACCAGGCGAAAGCCATGGCTTCGACCCAGTCAGGGTCTACGCCGTGAGTGGCGGTGCTGCTGACGGTCGCATCTGGTAGCAGGCTGGCCAGGCGCTTCATGAGTGCAGCATTGTGCGCGCCCCCACCGCAGACCAGCAGCTCCTGAGTATCGGCCTGGGCACTGCGCAGCGATTCGACGATGGTCAATGCCGTCAGTTCCAGCAGCGTTGCCTGGACGTCCTCGGCCGCGAAGGCTGGCAGCGCTGCCAGATGCCGGGTCAGCCATGGCAGGTTGAAGACTTCGCGGCCGGTACTCTTCGGACCCTTTGTTACAAAGAAGGGGTCGCTGAGCAGTGCCTTCAACAGTACTGGTTCGACTTTGCCGCTGGCAGCCCATTGGCCATCACGGTCAAAGTTGTCCCCGCGCCGTTGCTGAATCCAGGCGTCCAGCAACACGTTTCCCGGGCCGCAGTCGAAACCTGCGACAGGCTTGCCGGGTTCAATCAGGCTGAGGTTGCTGAAACCACCCACGTTCAGCACGGCGCGGTTGCCAGGCTGCTCTTCAAAAAGTGCTTCGTGAAAGGCTGGAACCAGCGGTGCGCCTTGCCCGCCAGCGGCAACGTCGCGGCTGCGGAAATCACTGACCACCGTGATGCCGGTCAGCTCGGTCAGCAGGGCCGGATTACCGATTTGCACCGTGAAGCCGCGTGCGGGTTCATGGCGAATGGTCTGGCCGTGACTGCCAATCGCGCGAATGTCGTCAGGCTTGAGGTGCTGCTGGGCAAGGAGGGCGTTAACACCCTGCGCTGCCAGTTTCACCCAGTTCTGTTGGGCAATGGCGGAGCGGGCGATCTCGTCCGGACCGCTGGCGCACAAGCCAAGCAGCTCGGCACGCAGTGAGTCGGGCATCGGGATGTAGTGGGTGGCAATCAGCCTGATCGCCGGGGCTTGCTCGATCAGCGCTATGTCCAGGCCATCAAGGCTGGTCCCGGACATCACACCTATATAGAGCGCCATGGCCTAGCGCTTGGCCGAAGCTAGCTGGGTGGCTCTTTCCTGGTCCATGCGGGCCATCAGTGGTTGGCTCTGCGCCAGGAAGCGTGCGCGTTCAGCTTTGGAAATCGGGTCGGCCATCGCTACTTTCTGGCCCAGCGGATCGACGTGTACGCCATTGACCTGGAATTCGTGATGCAAATGCGGGCCAGTGGAAAGGCCGGTAGTACCGATGTAGCCGATGACCTGGCCTTGCTTGACTGTTCCTCCGGTCTTGACGCCTTTGGCGAAGCCTTGCATGTGGCCGTACAGCGTGCGGTAGGTATTGCCGTGCTGCAGAATGACCGTGTTGCCGTAACCGCCGCGGCGACCTGCCAGCAGTACTTTACCATCACCAGCCGCCTTGATTGGCGTACCACGCGGTGCCGCGTAGTCCACGCCTTTGTGGGCGCGGATCTTATTCAGGATCGGGTGTTTGCGGCCCATGGAGAATTTCGAGCTGATGCGGGCGAAATCCACCGGGGTGCGGATGAATGCCTTGCGCATGCTGTTGCCATCAGCCGTGTAATAGCTGCTGTTGCCTTGCTTGTCGGTATAGCGCACGGCGGTGTAGGTCTTGCCGCGGTTGGTGAAGCGTGCGGACAGGATCGGACCGTTGCCGACCGCTTTGCCGTTGACCACTTTCTGTTCATAGATCACGTCGAACTGGTCGCCCTGGCGAATATCCTGGGCAAAGTCGACGTCGTAGCCAAACACGCTGGCCATGTCCATGGTCAGGCTATGCGACAGGCCTGCACGCGCAGCGGACTGTGACAACGAGCTGTTGATCACGCCATGTACGTAGGCGGAACGCACGGTGGGCTTGGCGGTCGTGCGGTTGAAGCTGTAACCCTTGTCGTTCTTGGTCAGGGTGATGGTTTCGAGGTCGCTGACCTTGCTATGCAGGCTGGTCAGCTGGCCGTCCGGACCCAGTTCGAATTCGAGTTTCTGCCCATGCTTGAGCTGACTGAACTGCTTGGCCTGTTTGTCGCTGGCCAGCAAGTCATGCACTGAAGTGGCTGGAAGGCCGACTTTTGCGAACAGCGTGGAGAGCGTATCGCCTTTGCTGACGATCACTTCCCTGTGACTTGGCGCCTTCTTTTCTTCTGCAACCGGTGCAGGTACCGCTGCAGGAGCGGGAGCCGCTTGAGCAGTTTCCTGCGGCTCCTGGGGGCTGTCTTCGATCTGTGCAAAAGGAGACTCGACCGGCTCATTTGTGGCTTGGACGGCGTGGGCAGCGTCTTGTTCTTGTGTCAGTTGTTCGGCAGGGCTTTCCAGTTCAAGGCTCAGGGTTGTCTTTTTGGCTTCTACATCACTGGAAGGAAATACCAGAAGCGCCAGGCTCAGCAGGGCGGCGATGCCACTGGCTGCGAGCAGGTGGGTTTTCGGGTAAAGCGGTGGCGCTTTAGACGATTCTTTGGTCATAAGTAGTGTTTTGACTTTGAAAAAGATGAATTGGAAAAGATGAATGACATGATGAAGATGAAATAACTGTATAAAATATAACCAAATCATCCCTGAAGCAAGTCCGTGGACGCTCTGTCAGCGGATTGGCGTCATTGTGCCGGCCGAACTTTGTATTTGACGCGCGATCTTGTATGGTTGGTCCCCTTTGAATTCGAGCCTTGCGGGTCTGTTATGAAGTCGGTTGAAGAGCAGCTAGCGCTGATTAAACGTGGTGCGGAAGAACTGTTGGTCGAGTCCGAGCTGATCGAAAAACTCAAGCGTGGCCAACCGCTACGTATCAAGGCCGGCTTCGATCCGACCGCCCCGGATTTGCACCTGGGCCACACCGTGCTTATCAATAAGCTGCGCCAGTTCCAGGAATTGGGTCACCAGGTGATCTTCCTGATTGGCGACTTCACCGGGATGATTGGCGATCCGAGCGGCAAGAGTGCAACGCGTCCTCCGCTGACTCGTGAGCAGGTTCTCGAAAATGCCGAGACCTACAAGACCCAGGTGTTCAAGATTCTCGATCCGGCCAGGACTGAAGTGGCATTCAACTCCACCTGGATGGATCAGATGGGCCCCGCCGACTTCATCCGCCTGACTTCGCAGTACACTGTGGCTCGCATGCTCGAGCGCGATGATTTCGACAAGCGCTACACGACCAATCAGCCGATCGCCATCCATGAGTTCCTTTATCCGCTTGTCCAGGGTTACGACTCGGTTGCCTTGCGCGCGGATGTCGAGCTCGGCGGCACCGATCAGAAGTTCAACCTGTTGATGGGGCGTGAGTTGCAGCGTGGTTACGGTCAGGAAGCCCAGTGCATTCTGACCAT
>CXWK01013768.1_pt1 | contig 70673 bp, 61 predicted proteins | sample 590851 | NCBI WGS metagenome assembly CXWK01 (sample SAMEA3498364, study PRJEB10139) | wastewater metagenome | biome: wastewater treatment plant; material: activated sludge | place: Denmark | collected 2014-08-01 | reverse complement strand
TGCAAAAGATTTCTTATTAAAGTATGCGCCGCCAAATAAAGCCATTGCCGCTATCGGTGCAAAGTTTGGCGGATGAGGAAGTAATCGCATAAACGCTGCAATAAATACCATTAGCGAAACTGCCCAAAAACTTGGTGCAATTTTTTTCATTTGTTCAGTCATCGTTTTTCCTTTCTATTAAAACCTAAAGAGAAATATTTCTTGTTATAATTGTTTCAAAGATAAAGGTTTATTAATTAAAAATTCAAACTCTTATTGTAAATGTAATGTCACTATAAAACCAGCTTAATTCCACCGTAAAGTGATAAACCTGCTGTTCCATATCCAAATACTTCTTCATAATCGCTATCTAAAAGATTTTCGGCTCTTACATTTAATCTTAAGAAATCAAAAACATTATAGTGTGCAGCTAGATTAAGAAGTACGTAGCCTTTAAGTTCAGTTCTTTGATAAGTTGAAAAATCAATATCCTCTCTAACTCCAACCCATACAACTTCTGCATTTATATTTGCTTTTGGAATGAATGAATAGCTGGTATAAAATCCAAGTTTACTTTCCGGTCGGCGTAAAAGTTTCTTATCAAAGTCTGGCGAATCAGGGCTTGTATCTCTTGCATCAGTAAAAGTATAATTTGCTTTAAGACTAAGTTCATCAATCGGTTTAGTTTCAATGTATACTTCAAATCCTTTAGTAACAGCTTTTTTGATATTAATTGTTTTGAATGTTACGTAATCAAAACCGAACATATTGCTAAACTTGTTGTAGAAAAATGTTGTACCAATAGATAAGTTTTGTGCAAAAAGATATTGCTCGATTCCAAAATCCCAACCAAAACTTTCTTCAGGATTTAAATTTTCATTTCCATAAGCAGGATCGTATAAATAATATAGAGAAGGAGCTTTGAAACCAGTTCCGATTGTTGCTTTAAATTTTGTGTTCGTTTCCCACAGCATGAATGCAGGTGCAAGTCTATATGTAAACTGAGATCCAAATTTACTGTGCTCGTCCAATCTTGCGCCGAGCGAAATAAAAAAGCCCTCATTAAATTTTAATTGGTCCTGAACAAATACTCCAAATGTGCTTGCATCCTGCATTGGGATTACGCTTGCTATATCAGGTGAAAATGGATCAGGTATGTAATTATATGCATAATATTCTGAGGCTGATTCTTCGATCTCAAATTCCAATCCGGCTGTTAACAGATTAGATTTGCTTATTTGAAAATCATTCTGCCAATCAATTTTATATTTTCTGCCGTCATAATGTGCCCAGGAATAATCATTAACATAAAAAGGATAATTAACGCTAGCTGCTGATGTATCGTAAGAATTATTTCTAACATTCCTTAAAATAGATAATCCAAACTTCTGATTCCAAAAGCCATCATATAATTTTAATTTACCCTCACCACGAATAGAAAATTCTTCCTGATCAGTTAAGTATGTTGGATCATCACCAAATTCTCCGCCAGACTGGTCGTTGTCAGATTCTGATTTTAGAAATCTTGTATAAATACTTAATTCCGAGTTTTCAGAAAAATTATATCCAACTAAAGCAGAAGCGTTATTAAAATTATAGCCATCTTTTTCTATATTCCCGTATTTTTCTGATGCAACTGAAAAACCATCACTTCCGGTTCTGCTTAATGCGATCGAGTAATTCAGTTTCTGCAGCGATCCATTAACTCCTAATTGTGCTTTATAAGAATTATAAGAACCACCTTCGGTCAGTAATGAAAATTTAGGCGAACCGTTTCCTTTTTTTGAAATGATGTTTATAACTCCTGCAAGTGCATCCGATCCATAGAGCGTTGATTGTGGCCCGCGAAGCACTTCAATTCTTTCTATGTTGTCAACGGGTAAAGCGGAAAAATCATACACTCCGCTGGGATCGTTTGTTAGATTAACTTCAACTCCGTCTATCAATACTAAAGTGTGAGATGAGTTTGCACCACGGATGTAAAGATTGGACAAAGTTCCATTTCCGCCTTGTCTTGTAAAACTAATTCCGGTTTCATTTTTAAGAACATCAAAAACATTATTTGAATTACTATTTGATATTTGAATTGAATCTATTACCGAGATAGAATTTGCAAGTTCAAGTGTGTTTGTTGGAGTTTTGGTAGCTGTTATCACTACATCGTTAAGTTTATAATATCCTACAGAATCGGATTTTTGAATGATGCTGCTTTGAGCAAAAGAAAATGCTGAGCAAAGAAAAATTGCGAACAGTGCAAAAAGAAATATTGTTTTGTACATAGAAGTTACTCCTTATAAAAAGGTTAAAAGTAACTTCGCGTATTAAAAGTTTAGATAAAACGTATGGAGATTGTGAGAGACCATCGTAAACCTTACCTTTCTCGCGAAGGTTGATTAATTAGAATTTGCGGCAGGTCTCCTGGCTTAAACAATTAACAATGAAAAATGAATAATTAAAAATTGTTCATTGTTAACTTTTAATTGTTAATTGCTTTCACAGTTGCGCGACAGCGACGGAATTTTCCTTTTATGGAATCACCGTACTTCCCTATAATTTTCCATTATCCCGATTGAATCGGAATTGGAACACCGTAAATTTTGTTCAAAGAACTTGGACTAAAATAGTCTTATTAATTTTTAACTCAAATAATCTAAAAAAAATTATGGATTTGCTTTCCACCTTTAACTTTTTTTTCTAAGTTGCATGTAAGATTTATTGTTAATTATCAATTTTATTTATTCGCAGATGTTTCTAACTAAAATCTCACAATCGATTTCATTTTTCTATTTTCTCGCATTTCATAATATAAACTTTAATATCACATCAGCTATAAATCATTCTTCATATAAAAGGAGCTTTTAATGGGCTGGTTTTTTAAATTCTTAAACTCTTCTATCGGCAAAAAATTTATAATGGCCGTAACAGGGAGTTTCTTGTTGATTTTTCTAATCATTCACTTGGTTGGAAATATTACTTTGTTCTTTGGTGCAGGTGCTTTTAATACATACGTCTCAACTTTAGATGTTATCAAACCTCTAATAAGAGTTATCGAAGTAGTTTTACTTGGAGCTTTTGTTCTGCATATCTTTAATGGATTAAGATTGTGGCTGGAAAATAAAAGAGCCAGAGGAGTAACTTATAAAGTAAACTGTTCAAAAGATAATAGTACTATCTTTTCAAGAACTATGGCAGTTACAGGATCAATTATATTAATTTTTCTTGTATCGCATCTTGCAACTTTCTTCTGGAGATTTAATGTGCACGATCCTATGGGTCTTGCAACGCACCATCAATATTACGGTGTAGTAGTTTACTTTTTTAATATGTGGTGGTATTCAATTCTTTACGTAGTTGCCATGATATTTTTAGGTTATCATCTAAATCACGGATTCCAAAGTGCTTTTCAAACATTTGGGTGGAATCACAATCGATATTTTCCAACAATCAAAAAAATTGGAATGATTTACGCAATAATTATGGCTTTAGGATTTGCCTCAATGCCAATTTACTTTTTATTAGGAGGAGGTAACTAATGGCAAAGCTTGATTCAAAAATTCCGGAAGGAAACATCTCTGATAAATGGACAAACCATAAATTCAATATGAAATTGGTTAATCCTGCTAACAAAAGGAAGTATGATATTATTGTTGTTGGAACCGGATTAGCAGGCGCTTCAGCCGCAGCTTCTCTTGGTGAGCTTGGTTACAACGTTAAAGCATTTACTTTTCACGATAGTGCAAGAAGAGCTCATAGTATTGCTGCACAAGGCGGAATAAATGCTTCTAAGAATTACCAGAATGATGGTGATTCAACATATAGATTATTTTATGATACTGTAAAAGGCGGCGATTTCCGTGCGCGTGAAGCTAATGTTCATCGTCTTGCAGAAGTAAGCGGAAATATTATAGATCAATGTGTTGCACAAGGTGTTCCATTTGCAAGAGATTACGGCGGACTTTTAGATAACCGTTCATTTGGTGGTGCGCAGGTTTCCAGGACTTTTTATGCAAGAGGACAAACGGGACAACAATTATTACTCGGTGCTGTTAGTGTCTTAAATCGACAAGTTGATAAAGGTTCGGTTAAATTATACTTACGAAGAGAAATGCTTGATATTGTAATTATTGATGGAGCAGCAAAAGGAATTGTTGTTAGAAATTTATTAACTGGTGAGATTGAAAAATATTCCGCACACGCAGTTGTACTTGCAACAGGCGGATATTCAAACGTTTTCTTCTTATCGACGAATGCGATGAACTGTAATGCAACAGCAATCTGGCGGGCGCATAAACGTGGAGCTTATTTTGCAAATCCTTGCTTTACGCAAATTCATCCAACTTGTTTGCCATTACACGGTGAATCTCAATCAAAATTAACTTTGATGAGTGAATCGTTACGTAATGATGGAAGGGTTTGGGTATCAAAGAAAAAAGCTGATATGAGAAATCCAGCTGATATTCCTGAAGAGGAAAGAGATTATTATCTTGAAAGAAAATATCCTTCATTCGGAAATCTTGCACCAAGAGATATTTCATCACGTGCAGCAAAAGAAGTTTGTGATGAGGGAAGAGGTGTTAAAGGCGGAGATGCGGTTTATCTTGATTTCAAAGATGCCATAAATCGTCTTGGCCAAAAAGTAATTGAAGAACGTTACGGCAACTTGTTTGAGATTTATGAAACGATCACGGGTGAAAATCCATATAAATCTCCTATGATGATATATCCAGCCCCACATTATACAATGGGTGGTTTGTGGGTAGATTACAATTTGATGAGTAATGTTCCCGGATTATTTGTACTCGGCGAAGCAAACTTCTCAGATCACGGTGCAAACCGTTTGGGTGCTTCTGCACTTATGCAAGGCTTAGCGGATGGTTATTTTGTTATTCCTTACACGATGGGAAATTATCTTGCTGGTGATAAACCAACACTAGTTAAAACTGATCATCCTGAATTTGAAAAAGTTGCTAAGGAAGTAAAAGATCTTACAAATAAACTTCTTTCTATAAAAGGAAAGAGAACTGTTGATGATCTTCATAAGCAGCTTGGCAGAATTATGTGGGATAATGTTGGTATGGGCAGAAACGAAGCCGGATTAAAAAAGACTATCGAGCAAATAAGACAGGTTAAAGAAGAGTTCTGGAAAAATGTAACAATCCCTGGCAGCGGTGATGATGTTAATCAAACATTGGAACGTGCAGGAAGATTAGTTGATTACTTTGAACTAGGTGAATTGATGGCGCTCGATGCACTTGATAGAAAAGAATCCTGCGGCGGTCATTTCCGTGAAGAGTACCAGTTTGAAGATGGCGAAGCGAAACGTGATGATGAAAATTATTCTTATGTAGCTGCATGGGAATTTGCAGGCGAGAATAAATGGAATCTACACAAAGAAGAACTGAAGTATGAGTATGTAAAACAGGCAATTAGGAGTTACAAATAATGGAAGCAAAAAAATTAAACCTAACGCTTAATATCTGGAGACAGAAAAATTCTAAATCTGTTGGAAGTTTTGCTGAATACAAAGTTCAGGTTTCTCCTGATGCATCTTTTCTTGAAATGCTTGATGAGTTAAATAATACTCTCGAATTAAAAGGCGAAGAAGCAGTTCACTTTGAAAGTGATTGTCGTGAAGGTATCTGCGGAACTTGTGGATTAGTAATTAACGGTCACGCTCATGGTCCACTTCCAAAAATTGCCACTTGCCAATTACATATGCGTAACTTTAAAGACGGAGAAACAATTTGGGTTGAACCTTTCAGAGCGAAGGCTTTTCCTGTTATAAAAGATTTAATGGTTGATCGTTCTGGTTTTGATGAAATACTTCAGGCTGGTGGGTATGTTTCTATTAACACTGGCGGAGTTCCGGATGGAAATGCAATTCCAATTCAGAAAGAAGTTTCCAGTTTAGCAATGGATGCTGCTGCTTGTATTGGATGCGGAGCTTGTGTTGCTTCCTGTAAAAATGCTTCTGCTATGTTGTTTGTTTCAGCCAAAGTATCGCAATATGCTTTATTGCCGCAAGGACAACCAGAACGTTACCGCAGAGTTGAAAGAATGGTAAAGGTTATGGATGATCTTGGTTTTGGAAGCTGCACAAACACTTATGCTTGCGAGGCTGAATGTCCAAAAGGAATCTCTGTAACAAACATAGCCAGAATGAATAGAGATTTTATGATGGCTAAAATAAAATCCAAAGAAGTGGAAGTTTAGTGCTAAAACTTAGATATTGGTTATAAAACAAATCCCGATTAAGTTTTAGTCGGGATTTTTTTATATTTTTAACCATCCAATCAAACAATAAGAGAATAATATGTTTGAGAATGAAATAAAGTTCATTAGCGATTTCACTCTTAATAAAGTTAAAGAGTTGGGATCCTTCATAACTGTTGAAAAATTACTTTCAACTGATATTCATCCTGCTATTAAAAAATATGTTGAAGGTGAAATCGATTACCTGATTTTTGAAGATCGAAAAAAATTAATTGAAAATTCTTTGTTTGATTATTCAGGTAAAGAAATCTCTAATTATTTTGATCTTATCGGGGCTGAGATTAAAAAAACTAAAAAGATATCATACGAAGATATTAAGAATATAATTTTACAAGCGGTTTCTTTTAATTCAAATTATGTTGTTCGTCCTAAGTGGTCGCTTGCAAAATTAATATTTGGTAACAACAAATCTGTCTCTATTAATGAGATCCAGATGATGTTGAATTATACATATTACTATGAATATTTAAATAGCGTATTTCTGGCATATTTGTCTAAGAAAAAGATATTAAATATTTCGGTAACTGAATTTGAATTGATCATGAATAAGATTGATCGTGAACTTTTTATGCTGCATCAAAGTAAGCTTGTTGATAATGCTCTCTACGCAATTGCTGATTATTATAGCATCGGCGGATTAAATAAATCTGTGGTTACGATTGAAGCAGTTGAAAACTTTTTAAAGGAAAAAAACTTAACTGAATTACTCTTTAAGCTAAAAAGAGCATATTCAAATGTTCCTAAAAAGAAAACAGACATTGATGAAGTCAGAAAAGTACTTTATTCGACCTTAAGTATAGATTCACCATTTACTGAAGAATCTGAAAAACAAGAAGTATTAAATGATGATAAACATTTTGATAATCCTCTAAAGGAAAATTTTATTATTGATGAGCATTTAGATGAACCGGATAATCTGGTTGATGAAGAAACTATTTTTGATTTGAAGAGCGAGGCTCAATCTGAAATCTTTAATGAAGAATCAGATTCTGAAAATATCAGTTATGAAAGTCAAGTAAAATTTTCATCGGAAGATGAAATTGATTCTAATGAAAACGAAACTGAACGCTATGTAAAAGAGTTAGTTAATCTTGATGATCGTGATTCTAAAGCATTAGATGATGATATAGAATCAGAAAAAGAACTTGATATTCATACAACAATAGTTGATGAAGGTAAAATAGCCGATTCATTAAATTTAAATGAAGAATTACCTCAGTTTCAAAATTCTGAAACAAAATTACCGTTGGATAATGAAGAAGTATTGGCAAACTTAACAAATGAGCTGGAAATTAATGAGGATGATGAAATAATTATTCTTGATGACAAAGAACAAGAAGATTTGTTAAATTTTTATGATAATGAACTGGAAATATCTATTGATGATGATTCGCAATCTGATAATACAATATCTTTAACCAATACAAATTCAGAAGAAGATATAGAATTAGTTAATTTATCTTTAGAACATGAAATTCCAATTAAGGATGAATTGGATGATGAAGTTCCAATTGAAAATCTGGATTTTGCTAAAGATCTTGCTGTTGAAGAGATTAAGAATCAGGAAATTATTACTGATAAAGATTCTAAAAAGTCTTCTATAAAGAAAAGTGGAGATGATATATTTAACTATCTTTCAAATAAAGAAATAGATAGAATAATAAAAAATCTTTTTAATTCAGATAGTGAAGATTTTGCAAATACTATTGAAAAAATGTCAGCCTGTAATACTTTTGAAGAAGCTGATCATATGCTGGAAAATGTATTTAAGTACGCACGTATTAAACCTCATAGTCGTGATGCTGCAATGCTCTCAAATGCAGTTGCTAAATATTTTAATGTGGAAAAATAATGTTTATTGATTATGCTCAGATCGAAGTATCTTCTGGTAATGGTGGCGATGGCGTTGTAACTTTTAGACGAGAAAAATATGTTCCCAAAGGTGGACCTTCAGGTGGTAACGGAGGAACTGGTGGTAGCGTTATTTTTGAAACACAATCTAATCTTTCAACTCTTCTGCATTTTAAATATAAGCGAAAATATTTTGCGGGAAACGGAAAACCTGGTGCCAGTGCTCTCAAAGATGGTAAGAATGGTAATGATATTATTATAACCGTACCTGTTGGTACAATTGTGAAAGATTCTAATACTGAGGAAATATTACTTGATCTTTCAGAACCAAATAAACAAACAGTATTTGCAAAGGGTGGAGTAGGGGGCAAAGGGAATAGCAATTTTGCAACACCAACTAGACGTACTCCGAGATTCGCTACAAACGGAAAACCCGGCGTACATACCAATCTTATCCTAGAATTAAAACTTATAGCTGATGTTGGTTTGGTTGGCTTTCCTAATGCTGGTAAATCTACACTAATTTCAAAAATATCAGCAGCAAAACCAAAAATTGCTGATTATCCTTTTACTACATTAGAACCAAACTTAGGAATAGTTAGATATAAAGATTTCCAGAGTTTTACAGTTGCTGATATTCCGGGTATAATAGAAGGCGCTCATCAAGGAAAAGGACTGGGGATAAAATTTTTACGACATATCGAAAGAACAAAAATCTTACTTTTTTTGATTGACGTAACCTCGGCTAATTACCAAAAAGACTTTGATACGCTGTATAATGAACTTAAAAAATTCAGCAAAAAGCTCGTCGATAAAAAAATATTAGTTTCACTTTCAAAATCTGATTTAGTTGATGACAAAACTTTGACCAAATTGTCAAAGGAAAAAATAAAAAAGATTAAAGGCCCAATTTTTGTTTTTTCGGCAGCTACAGGCTCAGGTTTACAACTTTTGCTAGATAGACTCTGGGAAACTCTAAATAGTCCATAAATAAACAATATTTTTGAATTTTAGGGTTAATCGTTTATATTTACACCCTAAATTTTATGGCGGGGTAGCTCAGTAGGTTAGAGCAGTGGAATCATAATCCACGTGTCGGGGGTTCGAATCCCTCCCCCGCTACAATATTAAGGAGAATAAATATGTATACATTGTTAGTATTGTTAGCAACCGTTATCGCCGTACTTTTGATAATCATGGTTTTATTACAATCAAGTAAAGGTGGTGGCTTAGCTGGAACTTTTGGTGGTGCTGGAATGGGAACTATGTTTGGTTCTCGTAGAACAGCTGATTTTTTAAGTAAGGGTACCTGGTGGCTTGCTGGTGCTCTTGCTATAATTGCTTTAGTGGTTAACTTGTTTTTCTTACCAGGACAAACCACTGTTGAGCAGAGAAGTGTTATTCAGGAGAGTGGTAGAACTAATGTTCCAACTGCGCCAACACTTCCGCAGCAAAATCAAACACAACAGCCAAGTGGCAATTAAAATTTAAAAGCTCCGATTTAAATTAATCGGAGCTTTTTGAATCTAAATCTAAAAGTAAACTAATTATTTGATCCTGAATATCCCTGTAATAACCCCAGCCACCTTTTGTAAACTCAAACATAATCGTAATTATAAGATCATCACCAGTTGGTGTAGCTAAATAACCAGCTAAACTTGAAACACCATTTAATGTTCCAGTCTTTCCTCTAAAATTATTTTCTGCTGTAGTACCAATTAATCTTCCTCTTAAAGTCCCATCCACACCAGCAATACTTAGTGAATTATAAAAATCATCAAAATGAAGAAGATCAAAATACATTTTTTCTAATATACCGTTGATAGCAATCGGTGTTGCCTGGTCAGATCTGGAAATTCCAGAGCCATCAACGATTTCTGTTCCCTTTGAATATATGTTATTTCCGCTAATAAATTTTAGAATTGCTTGTTGAGAAAAAAAAGAATTTCCCTTAACTCCGCTTGCTTCGGCACCAAGTGTTTTAAATAAACATTCAGCTAAAAAATTATCGCTGTGTTTATTTATAAGCGAGATAAGTTCATTAAGTTTTATTGATTTCTGCCCGAGTAAATAAGTTTTTGCCGGTGTAATTCCTTTTAAAGATTTACCCATCACATTTATTCCGCTCGCCTGTAATTTTTCCGATAATCTGACAGCTATATTCAGTGATGGATCTTTCACCAATTCTGTTACATATCTATAACGTCGTCGAATTTTTTTTCTGATAGTTTTTTTGTTCCGGTCTAATACTAGAGCAGAAATTGGCGGAAGTTTTATATTTGCGCCTTCATCTTCTATCCAATCTTCTCTCGTATATATATCATCAAAAAAAGAATCGTCGCCAATAATTGATCCAGTAATCGATCTAATTCCCTTTGATACTAATTCATTTACTAAATCCTGCAGATCTGATTCAGAGAATACAGAATTTCCAAATCCCTTTATGTACAAGTTACCTGTCAGTTCCCCATCACTAAAATCTAAATCATCAGAGAAAAATTTTGTAGAAAGATTATGCTCGCCACCCATAACTCCCAATGCAGATGAAGTGGTAAAAAGCTTAGTTAATGATGCTGGCGTCATTGGTCGATATTCATTAATTGCAAAAATAGTATCCTGCAATAACGGATTATATATAAGCACTCCACTAATCGTATTGTGAGGGAGTTGAGAAAGTAAATCTTTTATTTGATTTACTATTTCTTCTTTAGAAGTTCCGAGAATAAAACTTGAACAAAACACATAAAGAAATAAAATTTTTTTTATCATATCTCTCACAAAAAAAGATTATTTTAGAAGTTGTTAATGCTGAATAATTTCATTTATGTGCAAATATAAATAGAAACTATTAAGCAATAAACACAATTGTATTGTCTTTTATATAATTAAAATTTATTTACTAATAAAGGCTGATAATGGCTAAGATACAAAAAACCGTAAAAGCTTATCATAACGAAAATTTCCTATCATCTTCTGATGGTCGAACTCTAAGATTACTTGCAGAATATCTTGAACCTAAAGCGAGATTTAAAAAACATAAGATTATGGATACTATTGTTTTTTTTGGTTCTGCTCGTTTAAAATCTCGCAAAGAAGCATTAACTGATTTTAATAAAATTAAAAATGTAAATCCTAAATCGATAGCAAATTTTCCTCAAGAGTTCAGGAAAGCACAACATCATCTTGAGATGTCTAAATATTATGAAGATGCAGTTGAACTTTCTAAAAGATTAACAGAATGGTCTATGAATCTTGAAACCAATGCAAATCGATTTATTGTTTGTACAGGCGGTGGACCCGGAATTATGGAGGCCGCAAATAGAGGAGCTAAAAAAGCTGGTGGGTATTCTGTTGGGTTAAATATAAGCATTCCTTTTGAGCAGTATGTAAATCCATTTGTTACAAAAGAATTAAGTTTTGAATTTCATTATTTCTTTATGCGCAAGTTTTGGTTTGCTTATCTTTCAAAAGCATTTGTGGTTTTTCCTGGGGGATTTGGAACATTTGATGAATTATTTGAAATATTAACTCTTGTTCAGACTGATAAAATTAGAAAGAAACTTGCTTTTGTTATATATGATGAAAAATATTGGAAGAGTGTAGTAAATTTTGATGCATTGATTGAACACGGTGTTATAAATGAATCGGATTTAAAATTATTCCACTTTTGTAATGATGTTGATACCGCTTTCAAAGTTGTTAAAGACCATCTTGAGAAAAATTTTATGAAAGAAAAAGAACCAACAGTAATCGAACCGAGAATTAATATTAAATAAAAAAAATCCCGCTCAAAAGGCGGGATTTTTTAATTACATTACATCATAATGTTTTCAGGGCGATGTGCACGTCTTGCAGCTTTAATCTTTTCCATTCTCTTTTTTATAGATGGCTTCACAAAAAAAGTACGTTTCTTAAATTCTTTAAGCACACCAGAGCGTTCATATTTTTTCTTAAATCTTCTAAGAGCTTTATCGATGGACTCGTTATCGCCAATTTGAATACCGACCAATTATATCACCTCGCTTTGTTCGTCTTGGTCTGTTTGTTTGATATATGATTCAACTAATTTTTTATTTCCAAGATTCTGAAATTCTACCGAAATAGATTTTTGCCCATTGGATAAAATTTCCTTCGCAACTACTTTCCCAAAATCATTCCAGTTTTCATGAAAAATTGTTTGCCCAACTTCATAAGCATTTGCTGGTGAATATGTTACACAAGTTTCATTTTCAATACCTTCTAATGAAACTTTTTGTGAAATTACATCTTCCGACAAACTGATTACCATGGTCTGTTTACACTTTTTGCATTTCGCCCAGCGTTTATTTTCATCACCAGCAACTTCACCGGTAAGCTCCATCTTTCTCACAGCACTACAAATGCTGCAAAATGCTTCAACATTTTTTACTTTAGCCATAATTTACCTTTTTACAAGAATGCGAGTAACTAAAATATTAAATCAATTTAGATAAAGCAAGAAAATGAAAAGATTATGATTTTATTCGAGGTGTGGTTACTAAAACAGGAATTTGAGAGTATCTGATAACTTTTTCAGCTACACTACCTAAAAGTGTGTGTAAAATACCAGTTCTGCCATGAGTGGCAATAACAATTACGTCAATTTTCTTTTCCTTAGAATATTTAATGATTTCCTCATAATCTATACCTTTACGTATTGCAGAAATGATTTCAGCCTCACCGAGTTTTTTAATTTTTTTTATACAATCACTCAAATGTGATTGCGCATCAGCATCAATTGACTCTATTATTTTTTCGCGTGAAAGGTCTAATGACCTGATCGCTAAAATTGGAGGAGTTTTTTCTAATACATTTAGAACGTGCAGTTTTGCCTTATATTCATTTGCAAGCTCAACAGCATATTCTGCCGCAGATAAAGAAATTTTACTAAAATCTGTTGGAAGCAGTATGTTTTTTATTTTAAACATTTACTATCGCTTTCGTTAAAATTATAAACTGCAGAATGATTTTTCTAAATCTTTTGAATTTCCATTAGAAACTATAGCACAAATATTATTTTCCATTTTTGTAAATAAAGTAACAGAACTATCTGTGACAGATGTATAACAATTTCCTTCATCCAGATATTTAATTAAATCATCAGATAAAGAAATAATTTCGTGATCGTACAAATAAGATTCATCTACCTGAAATAGATATGCAAGTTTTCCATCCTCGCTAACATAAACGTGATGAGCGAATTTTTCACCTTGATCCTCTGAAACCACAGCACCAAGTAAATTCCAATCATTTACATTCGGTACTAAAGTGGAATACTTAACTCCATTGTTTGTAAAGAAATTTTTTATTTCATTTGAATTTGTGGATGTGAGTTGAGGAGCTAATTTTCCTTCAAGAATACTGTTAAAATTACTTTTAGCTTGAACAAACATATTTTTACTACCTAATTGTTCAACTGCAAAATCTTTTTTCTCAACTATATTAGGTCGGTTTATAATTATTAGTACAATTGCCAGAATAACCACAAATGCTGTTGCAAATGAAAATGCAGGCTTTTCAAAAAGATTAGCAAAAAAAGAATTATTTTCAGATTGAACTTTTGTAGTTGAGCCGATTGATTTTAAAATCTTTGCTCTTACTTTTACCGGAGTTTGTTTGAATTCTACTTTTTCTTTTACAAGAGTTTTAACAAGCGAGTGTACACGATATTCAATCGCAAAATCTTGATCAGTATTAATTCTTGATAAAATTTCTTTTTCAAGTAATTCATCCTTTATTTCGCCATCTATATAGGCGGATATTATATCTTTCTTCATTTCCATCATTTCTTATCCTTCACTTTCGTCACATAACCCTTATCGCTGGCATAATTGTGAAGTTTTGTATAAAGCATTTTTCTTGCTCTATGCAATCTTGATCGAACAGTTCCAACGGGTACATCAACAAAATCTGCAATTTCATCATAAGTATATCCTTCAATATCGCAAAGTATAACTACTGTGCGGAAATCTTCCGGAAGTGAAGAAATTGCCGATGATAGTTCGTCGTCAAGCAGGTTATCATAAATATCTTTTTCAAGATGCGCACTGTCTGTGGATGATGGTTTGATGTTCTCATAAAAATTTTCGATCTCTTCATAATCAACTTTATCGGGTTCTTTAGTATTCTTTCTATACGTATTGATAAACGTATTTTTCATGATTCTAAACAACCACGCTTTGCAATTAGTTCCTTTTTCAAATTTATCCCAGAAACGAAATGCTTTAAGGTAGGTTTCCTGAATCAAGTCGCTGGCATCGTCACTGTCGCCTGTCATCTTTAATGCAAAGTTGTACAAAGCATCCATATGCGGAACGGCTTCACGCTCAAACTCCTCGTTTAACTTTTGCTCATCCGATTTGAATATTGCGAATAGGAATGCGAACATTTTTCCCTTTAAAGAAATTAAGGTTAATTTTTTTTGTAATTATAGGAATTAAACATCAATAATCAAAGATTCATTTTATAATCAATCCGTTACCAGTAAATTTTCTATCCTTTTCAAGTTTTTGCAGGAACCCATTTATTACAATGTATTCAACTTTACCGTTTTTCTTGATAACAAAATTTGCTGTCTCACCAATGTTTATTGTTGTATCGATTTTGTTTTTTAGTGCAAGATTGATTGGCAACCTTGTAAACTTTTCAACCGGTAGTTCTTTTACCAGGATAGTTGAATATCCTTTTGAGTACAGATCATAAAAATTAATTTTCTCAAGTTTATTTAGCGAATATACTTTTTTCTCATAAACTGATGCTCGTTCAATTGTGTAACCTTCAAAATCATAATCCTTATAAGCAAAGAAAGTTGAAAGATCACCAAGATCATCTACCTGGGATCTGTAAAAAATATTTTTCTCGTTTGGTGCTTCGAATTCATCTAAGTTTATTCCGATATCAATCTTAATTTGTTTTTTTCCATCCTTAACGGTTAGGTTTCTCAGTATCACATCAAAAATATATTTATCATTAAACGGAATTGATTCATAAATATCACTGCTTGTATTTACATAGCTTTCTTCCGCAATGGATTTGAATGCAGAAAGTAATGCTATAAAATTTATTTTTCTTATAAACTGTTTTTCAGGATCATCTTTCCATCCGCCTGATTCTATAAGAATTGTGCTCGTTCCCCATTTCTGAAAATTATCACCGAAAGCTCTTGGTTCATATTCATCAGAATATTTTGCGATGTGGCCGGGAATGAAATGATTTAAAGCCTGATACATATTTCCAATTAACTTTACTGCATTAATGCGTACATCGTTAAATTCTTTTTCATAATTGTAAGCCGGGGCAAGAAAACTAATTGTCGCAGTTCTAAAACTATTTCCAACAGAATATCTATGACTTTGATCGTGAAGGTTAAATCCAAAATCTGCTTTCAGACTATCGAAAACACTTTTTAATATGATAGCTTCAGGACATTGCAAACGCGATGCATCACGATTCAAATCAATATCATAAAAATTTCTTCGCTTAAATCTTTCAGCACCATCTGGATTTACCATTGGTAAAAAGTAAAGCGTTACTCTATCAAACAATCCTTTGCAGAAATCTTTGTTTGCAGGATCGTTTATAAAATTAATTATATCAAACAATGCTGCAGTAGCTGTTGGCTCATCCCCGTGCATTTGCGACCACATAAAAATTTTGGTTTTACCTTTGCCGATTGTAATTAGTTTTAATTCTCTGCCTTCAACAGATTTGCCGAGGACTTTAACTGTAAATCCATTTTTATGTTTAAGCTTATTAATTAGTGGCATTACATCAGCGTGTTTAAATCTTCTGTGAGTTAAACTGCTTTCCTTGTATCGATCATAAGATTGATACAGATGCTGTTCAAAATCATAATTTTGCGGCATAATGGTTTCTGAAATTATTATTGTTAAGACTAAGAGAAGTGTTTTCATATTTTGATATTTTTGTTCAGTTAACTAAAAGATTATTTAACTAAAGGAAAATTTACTATGTCTGATAACAAATTGAAAATGGATTCTGTGATTCCAGGCTTTTCTTTAATTGGAGTTGATGATAAAACTTACTGCTTAAATGATTTTTCTGACAAGAAAATATTAATTGTAATCTTTAGCTGCAATCACTGTCCGTATGTGCAGGCGTATGAAGACAGAATAATGGAATTGCAAAAAGAATTTGAAAAAGACGGAGTGCAGATAATTGCAATAAACTCCAACGATGATGTAAAGTATCCGGATGACTCATTTGATGAAATGAAGAAACGAACTTCCGCGAGGAGATTTAACTTTCCGTACTTAAGAGATGAAACGCAGGAAGTTGCAAAGGCATTTGGCGCAACACACACTCCGCAGATTTTTCTTTTTGATAATGATAGAAAACTAAAATACGAAGGCAAGATTGATGATAACTGGCAGGAACCCGGTAAAGTTAAATCTGCTTATTTGAAAGAGGCAATATTAGAAGTACTTAATTATAAAGAAGTTTCCGTCCCTGAAACTTTTTCTATTGGCTGTACGATTAAGTGGAAGTGAAGAGAATTTTATTTTACCCCTTTTTTTCTTAACAATGTAATTTTACATTACACTGTCAAATATTTATCTTGACAATGACCCCAGTTTTATTATATTAATATCTGTAAAAAAATATTTCCTTTAGAGAAAAAGTAAATTATACTGATATTCTGTTAAAGGCTACAAATCCCGAACTACTAATTCCCATAAGGTTTTATTACGTAATTATTCTGTGAAATAAGAGAATAGAATGATTGTAATCGCCGAGGATTCATCCAATTAAACTTTCTACAAATACCTATACCTTAGGGCGGGACAAGATTTTCTATTAATACTTGAAACTGGTTTAATTCTTTCAATGACTTGAATTTTAGAATATTTTATATTCTTTAAATATTAATGATTGATTTTTAATGTTTAAAAACATAAAAACATATCATCTTATTCTTACCCTCCAAACTATACTCGGAACTATTTTTATTTTCTCCGGAATTACAAAAGCAATTGATATAACTAAATTTGCAGAAGCATTAGCAAATTTCAGATTACTTAATGATAATCTAATTAATGTTATAAAATACACCTTACCTATAATAGAAATACTACTAGGTATATTTATAATTTTTAATTTTTATTCAAGTTTGCCTTCTTCTATTGCATCATTAGTACTTTCTTTTTTTACTGCACTTATAGTTGCAAAATTGTTTGAAGGTGAACAAATTAGTTGTGGTTGCTTTGGCGCATTGAGCAGCGATAGATTAGATATATTATCAGTAGTTAGAAATTTGATTCTTATATTAATTGGGATTATTGTTTCAGCGTATTACGGTATTATAAATGACGAAACAAAAAAAGAGTTGCTGAATAGAAAAAACAAACTATTTCAGAAAAACATAATAAAATTTCTTAACGTTATTTTTATTGCTAATATTTTATTTTTTTTGACTACTCAGAATCTAATTTTTGCTCTCCAAAATAATGGACTTAAAAGTAGACTTGCCTTATTAATTGACGATTATGATACTCTTAAGAAGAATGAGATTGTAAAACCATTTGAAGTTTATACAGTTGAGAACAAAAAAGTTTATATAAAGTACCAGCCAAATTTGAATAAAAATACACTTATATTTTTATTGAAACCTTTTTGCTCCTCTTGTAAATTAAATTTGCCAAACTGGATTAAACTATTCAATCTTATTGATACTTCAAAAACAAGAATTTTCCCGATCTCTGTTGGTGAATTAGAGAACACAGTAAAATATGTCAGCGATAACTCAATTCCTTTCCATGTCTATTTTACAAATTCAGATGATTTTTTGCTTGATTATAAAGCTTTTTTAACACCTCAGACAATTCTTATTGATCATAACGGTAAAGTGATAAATCTTTGGAAAGGAATATTAAATAAAAAAATAATTAATGATGTATTACAAAATCATAAAGGAGATATTAAATGAAACCATTACAAAGATTAATTATAGTATTCTCAATACTTATTGTGTTATTTGGGTTTTCTCAACTTAATAATGAGAAAGATATTTTTGAGCAATCAAAAGCCTACTGCTGTAATGAAGGGAAGTGTACATATCCTAATGTATTGTGTACAGGGTCTTCTAGTATGAATTTAAAACCTGATTGTATTGAATATGGAGTTACTTGCAGAGAATGTGTTGATTACAATGCATCAGGGCAAGTTTGTGATGATCCAAAAAATTCTTGTAAAGATCAAAATAATAACTGTTATGGATGGTGTTATTTTAACGGTACATGACAATGGGTGCTAAGTAAATGAAGTAAAGAAATATTATTTCACTTACTAAATTTAAAATTTAATATGATTTAATAAAATTTGTAAAGATTTATTATTGGAGATAAAAAATGAAAAATATATTTAACATATTGATGCTTTTACTTTTATTTAATCCTTTGTCTATTTTTTCGCAATGGCAAAATGTTTCTAACAATTTTCCACCGGATATTATTCACGCTGGTTATGCAATAGATGCTGTTCAAAATTGTGCACTAGTTTCTATAGTTTATTCAACAAATACAGGCATATATCCTGATACTTTTAGAGTCTTTAGAACTACTGACATTGGAAATAGTTGGACGGAAATTGCACCACCATACTATGGCCAGAATGAAGTAGCAAATGATGTGTCAATAATAGATCCATTACATTACTGGCTTGCCACTGATGAAGGAAGAATTCTTGCAACTACCAACGGCGGCTTAAATTGGTCGGTACAATTTTATAATACTAGTTTGACATCCTTTATGAATTATATAGAAATGTTTGATATACATAACGGTATAGCAATGGGTGATGGTTTGAATGATGTTCCGATATTTTTAAAAACTTCAGATGGAGGACAAAACTGGGCTTCGGTCAATAATTCAGTTTTAGGAGGTATTTCAGGAGGAACTTGGTCAAGGGTGGATTTTACTGAATTGAATACTGGATATTTCTATGCTTCAGGTATTACTGAAGAAAATTTATATAAAACGGATATCTGCTGTACTAATTGGGATACAGTATTCTTTGGAGGTAATCTCTCAATTCTTAAATTTTTTGATGCAAATCGTGGCATATTTTTGAATTCTACTGGTTCAGGGAAACGAACAACTGATGGTGGTACTACATGGGATAATATTCCTTTTACTTTTGATGGGATGGGTGCTGATATTGAGTTTGTTGGTAACACTTATTTTAATGTATGGGTTATAACTTATCATAAAATGTATTTCAGCTCTGACTTTGGCAATACCTGGTTAAGTTATCCTTTTAACAATAATATATGGTTATATGATTTAGAGTTTTATGATGAAAACATAGGTTGGATTCTTACCAATGAAGGCGTATTCTATACAGATAACAATGCTAACATTACAAAAGTTGATGAACAAAAAAACACAATAATTGAGTATAGTTTAATTCAGAACTATCCCAATCCATTTAATCCTACAACAAAAATTGTTTTTACAATTCCTAAACAAGAAATTGTTATTCTAAAGGTTTATGATGTTTTGGGAAAAGAGGTTGCAACTCTGGTTAATGAGTACCGACAAGCAGGGAAATATGAGACAGAGTTTTACGCCACAGGCGGAAATGCCGAAGTATTGCCCAGCGGAGTTTATTTTTATCAGTTGAGGGCTGGTGATTATACATCAGTTAAAAAGATGATTCTTTTGAAGTGAATTAATGCAAACAATGACATTCCGATGAATCGGAATGTCATTGCTAATTGTGTCAGTACATCAACCCTAAATTTAGTGTAATAAAAAAACCATGTATTTCAGTTTTTTCTTTACCCTCAAGACTCTCAAAACCACCACTAAGTAATTTTGAGTAGTAGTATCTAACGTTAATACCCACTAAACTGGATTTATCTAATCCAAAATTTCCGCCAAATCCGATATATCCTCCAACGGCATATTTAGCTTGTGCTTTTCCAAATGAATTAAAAAACTCCAATTCATAAGGTGTAGTAATAATCAATGATGGTCCAACTCCGGCACTTATATAAGGTCGTAAATTATCAGCAATAACATCTTCAAAAATTCTGTATTGAACGCCAAAATTTACCGGCATTTGAAAAACTCTGTTCTTTTTTCCGACAGTATAAATATTTCCCCAATAATCAATGTACTCAAATTCACGTTCATCTTTTGTTTCAGAAAAAGATAGATCTGCGAAAGCAGTCCATTTAACATCTATTTGCTTTCTTAAAAAAGTACCTAATCCAAAACCGGCATCACCAAACATAATATCCATACCCCAAGCATTTTCAGGGAAAATCTCTGGCGGCTTTGGTGGGGCCAATTCACCAATTCCTTGTGCATTTATATTTGCAATTGGAATTACAGCAAATAATAAAAGAGTAACAATTAAATTTTTCATCTTAATATTCTTATTTTTCTGTTATTAAAATAATTATTACAACCACAATATCAATGGTATTTTTAATCATTTATTTGTGGCCTTATTTAGTTAGGAAAATGCTATGCCCAAGAATCTTGAAATAAAAGTTGAACTTAAATCTCACAAAGAAATAATAAACATTCTAAAGAAGAATAAAATTCAACTTAGTGAAACTTTAATTCAAAAAGATATTTATTATAAAGTTGAAAAAGGAATTCTAAAACTTAGGCTGGAGAAAGGAACGCAGACTTTGATTTATTATGATCGAAATGAAAAATCAAAAAATCGATGGTCTGATTACCATCTTCTTGAAATAAATCAAGAAGATGCAAATTCTTATTTTAAAAGGTTTTTGAAAATTCTTACAATCGTTGATAAAAAAAGAGAATTGTATCTGTTTAATGACACCAGAATTCATCTGGACTATGTCAAACACTTAGGATATTTTCTTGAACTTGAAACTAAAGTTGTTAAAGGATTGAAGGATGCAGAAAAAAGATTTAACCATCTTTTGGATTTGTTACACTTACGTGATAAAAAAGAGTTAAGAATGTCATACAAAGATTTGTTAATGGCTAAGGCTAAAAAATGATTTTTTCAAAAAATAAAATTAATAAACTTGATGCGGATAGTTTGATAAATGATTTCATTAAAGATGAAAAGCTTAATGAACTTTTATTAATCGTACCAACAAACAGAAAAATCAGATATCTGAAAAGAGAGATAGTTTCTAAATCTCCAAACAAATCAGCATCAAAACTTAACCTGCACACTTTTGCAACTTTTGCGGAACAAATTTTTCAGAAAAATAACTTTGATTCAGTGGGATTATTAAGTGATGCTTCTTCAGCAGTATTATTAAATAAAGCATTTAAGGAAACCAAATTAAAATATTTTTCAAATTATAGAGATGAAATTCCACGCGGAACATTAGAAAGAATTAAGAATGTAATAACGGAATATAAGTTAAATGGAATTTCATCTGATCAATTATTGAATGAATCTAAAAAACTTGAAGGCTCTGAAAAATTAAAAGCGATAGATATTGCTAATGTTTACCATAATTTTCAAATGGCTTGTAATGGACTTAAAGTTTATGAAGTCGGCGATATTTATTCTGAAGTATTATCATATGATCTAAAAAGTTTTGAATCAAAATTTAGAATATCTTTTGCAGCTATTAACACAATTATTATAAATGGGTTTGATGAATTTACCCAACCTGAAATTGAAATTATAAATCAAACAGCTGAATTAAGTGGTATTAATTTGTTTATCCTTTTCGATTACTATAATTACAATCCAGCTTTGTTCTCACATCTGGATAAATGTTATTACAAATTTACAGAGAAAGGCTTTTGTGAAGTAGAGGATAACTCATTAGTTCAATTGAATAAATATCAAAAAAGAATTAGAGGAAAATTGTTTTTATTGAACGAAAATGATTTTCCTACTGCAAGTGAAGTAGATGTAATAAAAGTTATTGCCCAATCACCGGATGAAGAAATTATATTAATTGCAAAAGAGATCAAAAAACTGATTACAGAAAATAATGTTGATGTTGAATCAATTGCTGTTGTTTTCAATATGATCTCAGATCACTCAATTATTGTACGAGATGTTTTTAAACAATATGGAATTCCGTTTAATCTTACAGATAGATTTTCTTTAAGTGAATCACAGCCCATAATTTCTCTGATAAATTTTCTTGAGATACTGCAAAATAATTTTTACTATAAAAACATTTTTCGAGCGTTAACCGGTAGATGGATAAGTTTATCCGGACTTGATCTTTCAAATCTTTTGAGGGTATCATCTAATCTTAAAATAGTTTCAGGTTATAAAAATTGGACAGAATCAATTGAAAGAGCAATTGAAGAAATAAATGATTTTAATATTGATGAAGACAGCAGATTTTTACCTTTAAGTTTTTACATAAAAGCTAAAGATGATATTGAAAATATTTTTAAAGTACTGACTCCGTTTAAAGAAAATAAAAACATACTGGATTTTAGAGACAATTTAATAAAATTGGTTTTTACTCTTGATATACCAAAGCTAGTTATAAATGATCATCCGGAGTATATTGAAAAAAATGTTAAAGCTGTTACAGTTTTCCTAGAGACTATTAATGAACTGTTTAATTTACTAGCATTGGAATACGGCGTTGAAAAAAAGTTTTCTCTAAGTTTTTTCTTGTCCCAAATTAAAACTGCTCTTCTGTTTACACGTTATAATATTAAAGAACGACACGCAAATGGAGTACTAGTTACATCTGTTAATGAAATACGCGGGTTAAATTATGATTATGTCTTTATTGGCGGACTTGTTGACGGAAAATTTCCAACAAGATATCAACCAGAAGTATTTTTTTCAGGTTCGTATAAAAAGGATGAATACAGACACCTTTTGGAAGATAGATATCATTTTTATCAGACATTATGTTCTGCTCGAAGATCATTGTATCTAACCAGTGCATGTAAAGATGAAAAAAAAGAATTTACGCCCTCAACTTTTTTAAGTGATTTTTCCAGATTATTTAAAGTTAAAGAAATCAAATCAGAAGATTATTTACATTTAATATATAATAGATCTGAACTGCTTAAGTATGCCGGCTCTTTAGATGTGAAAATTGATAAAAGCAAATTAGAAGAGTTTGGATTGAATCATGAAAAAATAAAAGATGAGTTGGAGATTGATAAACTAAGATTAGAAAATCCATTTACTGAATCAGCTTATACAGGATATATCTCGAATGAACTTAACAATCAGGCAAACGAAAAGCTTAAGGAACAGAAATTAAAACAATATTCGGCCTCCCAGCTTGAAGAATATGCCAAATGTCCGTTTCAATATTTTGCCAAAAGAATTCTACTGTTGGATACAATAGATGAACCAACTGAAGAACTTGAAGCATTTGAATTGGGAAGTCTGGTACATTCTATCCTCTTTGAGTTTTATAAAACAATTGAAGAAAAAAAAATCATACTTTCCGGATGTAAAGATGAAGATTTTATTTATGCAGAAAAGTTAATCTTTGATATAGCTGAAAAGAAAATAGAAAAGCTTCATCTTAGTTCTTCAATGATTTTTTTAGAGAAGGAAAAAATACTTGGAGTGGCAGGTAATAAAAAAAACTCAATATTATATAAATTTCTTGAACAAGAACGAACGAATGATGATGGTTTTGTTCCGCAATATTTTGAACTGGAATTCGGTCAGTTTAATAGGCAAAATACAGAAATGAATGAGATGTTAGTTGGTGATGTTAAAGTGAGAGGAAAGATAGACAGAATTGATATTGATCAGGCAAAAGATAAGATAAAAATTGTGGATTATAAACTTGGTGGCAAAAAACCTTCAAAGAAAGATCTTGAATCCGGTTTGTCCTTACAACTGCCATTGTATTTATATGCCTCAAAAAAATTAATTAATGCTGAATTAAGAATTGATAGTAAGCCCGCATTAGCAATAATTTATTCATTAAAACTTAACAAAGATGAATTTGGTGAAAAGAAAATCCATATAAGTAGTTCGAGAAAACCAATCGAAGATGATTTCATTAAATCAAATGAAGAACTAATAAAAATTTGTATTGAATTTATTCCTACATATGTTGATAAAATTACAAATGGAATATTTAGTCTTTCGCAGTTGGAAGATCGTGAATCTAAAGTATGCCGCTTTTGTGATTTTAAATCAATATGCAGAATTCAAGATGCGGTTTAACTATAAATTAAGTGCTTGCTTTGTTGCTTTTTATATTTAATTTAATCCATAAATAGATATTTATTATGCAGGAATGATATGAAAAAAATAGTTTCACTTTTTATAATTCTTTTTACGGGAATAATCTTTGCTCAAACGGGAGCTGAACAATGTATACATGGTAAGGTCGAAAGATTTAACCGTTTGCAGAAGTTGGCAGATTTTGATTATCCGGGTGACTCAAAATATGATGTTAAATATTATAAACTTGATTTAGCAGTTAATCACACAGCTCAAACAATTTCAGGTAGTGTTACTTGTAAAGCTGAAATGGTTGATCAGAATGTAACAGAAATCTATTATGATCTCACAGATCCGTTAGTGGTTGATTCTATTTTAGTTAATGGAAATATAACTACATTTTCAAGAGGAAGTAACAAACTGAACATTTCCCTTGGTACAACTCTAAATCAAGGTGATGAATTTATAACAGTTGTGTATTATCATGGCACTCCTGGTTCAAGTGGATTTGGTAGTTTTGAGTTTAATTCTCAAGGTGGCAATCCTGCAATTTGGACTTTGAGTGAACCTTATGGGGCTAAAGATTGGTGGCCTGCTAAAGATACACCTTCTGATAAAGCTGATTCAGCAGATTTCTGGATTACAGTAAGTACTTCATTAATTCCAGCCTCAAACGGAAAACTTATCGAAATTGTTGATAACGGAAATGGAACACACACTTATAAATGGAAGAGCACTTATCCAATAGCTCAGTATCTACTTTCCATGACGATTACTAATTATGCACAGTACACAAACTATTATCATTACAGTCCAACTGATTCAATGCCAATAGATCATTTTCTTTATCCGGCAAGTTTAAGTTCTAATATTGCACAGTTAGATAAAACTCCCGGAATGATAGAAATTTATGCTGATAGATTTGGTGAATATCCCTTCATTAATGAAAAATATGGACATGCCCAATTTGGATGGGGTGGAGGAATGGAACATCAAACAATCACATCTATGGGTAGTTTTGGAAATATGCTTATTGCACACGAACTTGCTCATATGTGGTTTGGAGACAAAATAACTTGTAAGGATTGGCATCACATATGGCTAAACGAAGGCTTTGCAACTTATGGTGAGTGCTTAATCAATGAAGCTTGGTATGGTAAACCCGGATATGATAACTATGTTGCCAGCGAAATGGCGAGTGCTAGAAGTGCCGTTGGTTCTATCTGGGTTCAGGATATTACACAAGTGTGGGAAATATTTAATGGAAATAGATCCTATTCGAAAGGCGCAACCGTATTACATATGTTGAGAGGAGTTGTTGGTGATTCAGTATTCTTTAATATATTAAAAAATTATGCAGCTAGTCCAAATGTTGCTTATGGTGTTGCTGTTACAGAAGATTTTCAAGCGATTGCAGAAAATGTTTCTGGTTTAGATCTTGATTATTTCTTTCAACAATGGATTTATGGATCTAATTATCCAAAGTATTCTGTTGTTTGGAGCACACAAAATATAAGCGGAAATATTTATGATCTCGCATTAAAGATAACTCAAAACACAAATTCAAATCCTTCTTTTTTTACAATGCCAATACAAATAAAAGTAAATTTTGCAAGCGGAGATACTTTAATTACAGTTTTTAATGATGCACAGATTCAGAATTTTAATATTACGTTAAATGATATGCCGACATCCATCTCTTTTGATCCAGGAAATTGGATTTTAAAAACAGTAAACTCAGTAGTAACTGAAGTTGAAGATGAATTAAATTTATATTCGTTTTCACTTGATCAAAATTATCCAAATCCATTTAACCCAAGTACAACAATTAAATTTAATTTAGCAAAAGCAGGATTTGCAACTTTAAAACTTTATGATGTTCTTGGAAAAGAAGTTGCTTCAATGTTAAACAGTGAACTAGAGGCTGGTTCGCATCAGGTTTCTTTCGATGCATCCAATCTTCCGAGTGGAACTTATTTTTACACTTTAACTTCCGGTAGTTTTACGGAAACACGAAAGATGATGTTTTTGAAGTAAATTAAACTTCTTGACATACAAACATTCAATTCTTATTTTTGTTCAGCCACTGTCACAAATTATCGTGACGGTGGCAATTTTTTTTAAATCATTAACAAATAGAGATTTATTATGTCCGCTGGAAATTTTGTTTATTTGACGCGAGAAAGATTAATTGAACTCGAAAGAGAACTTCAGGAAATGAAGACGAACGGCAGAAAACAAATTGCTGCTAAAATTGCTGAGGCTCGTGCTCATGGTGATTTATCAGAAAACGCTGAGTATGATGCGGCTAAAGAAGAACAAGGTTTGTTTGAATTAAAAATTAGTAAGATGGAAGATGTACTTTCTAGAGCAAGAGTAATTGATACTTCTAAGATGCCAAATGATCAGGTTCATCTGTTATCAACCGTTAAGATTAAAAATCTTAAAACAAATAAAACAGTTGAGTATTTAATGGTTTCACCTGAAGAAGCAGATTTTCAAGAAGGAAAAATATCCGTTACATCACCAGTTGGCTCAGCTCTGATTGGTGCAAAATTGGGTCAAAAAGTACAAGTAAAAGCGCCAGCCGGTTTGATGGATTTTGAGATAATGGAAATTAAATAATTTATTTTAATTGTTATATAATTTTAATTGTTATATAATTTTAATTTCTCAAGCCAGCTATATTAAGCAGGTTTGAGATTTTTTTTAATTAACTAAGATGCAATTCTATTGACAGATGAATCATACATACAACTTGCAATTGAAATAGCAAAAAAGGGTGAAGGGGATGTTAGTCCTAACCCTTTAGTTGGTTGTGTGATAATTAAAAACACTAAAATCATTGGTGCTGGTTATCATCAAAAATTTGGTGAAGATCATGCAGAAATTAATGCAATAAACTCTTCAACTGAATCCTTAGAAGGATCTACTCTTTTTGTAAATCTCGAACCTTGCAGTCATCAAGGCAAAACTCCGCCCTGTGTTGATAGAATTATTAAAGAGAAAATTAAAAAAGTTGTAATTGGCACTCTTGATATCAATCCACTTATTAGTGGCAATGGAGTAAAGGCATTAAAAAAATCAGGTGTTGAAGTAAAGGTAGGAATTCTGGAAAAAGAATGTTTCGAACTAAATAAGTTTTTCTTCAAATATATTTCTGAAAAATTACCTTACGTTACTTTAAAAGCTGCTCAAACTTTAGATGGAAAAATTGCAGATGCAAATTTTTACTCCGAATGGATTTCAGGAGAACAATCTAGAAAAATTGTTCACTCCTTAAGATCGAAATATGATGCTATTTTGATTGGATTTAATACTGCAAAAAAAGACAACCCGAATTTAACTGTCAGATTGGTAGAAGGAAGAAATCCTTATAGAATACTACTAGATTCAAAACTTAAACTTTCATTAAATCTAAATCTTGTTAAAAAGAATAAAGATAAGAAAACAATTGTTGTAACACTTGAAGAAAATCGAACCAAAAAAAACAAGATAAAAAAATTAGAACAACATGGTATCCGGTTATTTTTTGTAAAGAAGGGTGATGATGGGAGAATAAATTTAAAAAGCACTCTAAAACAATTAAGAAAATTCGGAATAGCTTCAGTTTTAGTTGAAGGAGGTGCAAAAGTTTATTCGGCTTTTGTAAAGCAGAATTTATTTGATGATATAATGCTTTTTGTGGCTCCTAAAATTATTGGATCCGGAATTCAAACATTTGCGGAATTATCAAATAATAGTTTAAAGGATGCTTTTAAGCTCAAATTAAAAAGGAGTGAAATGATTGGTGAAGATATTTTACTTCATCTAACAAAATAATAATCAACTCTCTTTAATTTCTTAGTAATTCATTTTTTAACTTTGTAAAAACATTTCAAAAAAACTAAGGATTAACTTTATGTTTACAGGTTTAGTTGAAGAAAAAGGAACACTAAAAGAAAAAATTGCTACGGGAGATGGTTTTCAATTTGTAATTGAAGCAAATAAAATTATGCAAGATTTAGAAATAGGAAATAGTATTGCGGTTAACGGTTGTTGTTTAACTGTTGTTAAAATTGAAAACAACACGTTTGCTGTTGATACTATTGAGGAAACACTTAATAAAACAAATCTTGGAATTCTTAAACAGGGAATGAATGTTAATCTTGAAAGACCACTTGCAGCAGAAGCAAGACTTGGCGGGCATTTTGTGCTCGGGCATATTGATACTATTGGTAAAGTAGAATCCATTAAGGAATTATCAAATAGTCATTGGATGACAATTTCCTTTCCCGAAAAATTCAAGCAATATTTAATATATGTAGGTTCAGTTGCTATAGATGGTGTAAGTATGACTGTAGCAGAATTAGTCGATAATTCCTTTTCAGTTGGGATTATACCGCATACCTGGAAAGAAACAATATTTGCAAATAAAATTGTTGGTGATACTGTTAATCTTGAGTTTGATGTACTTGGGAAGTATGTTGAAAGAATAATGGAAAGCAAAAGTAATGATGAATCATCTATCTTTTTAAATTGATGAAAGCAACAGAGCAAAAAATTATAAGATTTATAAGTGAAAATGAGCTTATAAATTCCAATGATAAAGTACTAATTGCACTAAGCGGTGGTCCTGATTCGGTCTTTTTACTTCACTTTTTTAATAAGTTTAGAAAAAAATATAAAATTGAAATTGGCGCTGTGCATGTTAATCATCTTTTACGAGGAAAGAATTCCGATAGAGATGAACTATTTTGTAAGTCTATTTGCGATGAATTGATAATTCCATTTTATTCACTAAAAAAAAATATACCCGCTTATTCAAAAAAAAATAAAATTTCTTTAGAAGTTGCCGGAAGAAAAATCCGATACGAATATTTTGGTAAGATATCAGCCTTGTACAATTATAATAGGATTGCAACCGCACACATCTCTGACGATAACGCCGAAACTGTTTTATTAAATTTAATAAAAGGTGCAGGAGTAAAGGGGATTGCTGGAATTCCGGTAAATCGAAATAATATTATCCGTCCAATGTTATGCCTTACAAAAAAAGAAATACTGGAATATTTAGATTTAAACAGATTTGAATATAGAATTGATGAATCAAACTTAACAAATCAATATGAGCGTAACTTTTTAAGAAATGAAGTAATCCCACTAATAATTAAAAATGTTAATCCTGCCTTTTCAAAAGTTGTACTTAACACATCGCTTAATTTACAGAATTTGAATTCAGCACTCGATGTCCTAACAAATAAAATAAAAGCCGAAATAGTTATTGTTAAAAATAAGAACGTATCTTTACCTGAAAGTATTTTTAAGGATAATGATGAATTTTTAATTTCTTACACTTTAAAAGATGTTATTGATCGAAATTTTTCGGTTAAGACTGAATACAAAGATTTAAGAAAACTTTTTAAGTTAGTTAAGAAACAAAGCGGTAAGACCGAAGAATTAACAGGTAATCTTATTGCAATAAGAGAAAGAGATAAAATCTATATAAAAAAAAATCTTCCTTTAAAAGAAATAAACACTTTAAAAGTAAAAATTGGTGAAAGTATAAATATTGGTGAAAATAAATTTTCAATTACGGAATGTTTTCAAGATGTGATAAAAATGAAGAAAATTAAAAATGAAGAATTTATTTCTGCTGATAAAATAAATAACCAATTTACAATACGTAAGTGGCAGAATGGCGACAGATTTTTTCCCATAGGAATGAAAGGAAGTAAAAAAGTTTCTGATTTTCTAAATGATATAAAAATTAATTCTTTCGAAAAGAAAGATCAACTTGTATTGGTAAATAAAGATAAAATTGTTTGGGTGATGGGTAAAAGACTTGATGAAAGATTTAAAATAACTTCTAACACAAAGAAAGTCTTAAAGCTATGTCTGAAATAAATGGTAAGAAAAATGAACTGCTAAAAATTGCAGATGATGTATTTGTGCCGTTTCTCACAGAACAACAAATCCAGACTCGAATAACTGAACTGGCAGAACAAATATCACAAGATTATAAAGGAAAAATTCCAATCTTTATTGGTGTTCTAAATGGAGCATTTATTTTTCTGTCTGATCTTATTAAAAAGATTAGTATAGATTGTGAGATTGATTTCTTTAAGCTTTCAAGTTATGGTGATTCAAAGATTTCATCGGGAAATGTTCGTCTGCTCAAAGAATTGAATTGTGATGTGAACGGACGCGATATTATAATTGTTGAAGATATTGTTGATTCAGGATTATCTATAAAGTATATCGAAGAGATTTTTAGCAAACATACTCCAACAAGTATGAAGGTTTGCTCACTTCTGATGAAGCCTGAAAGTGTTAAATATAATTTGAAAATTGATTATATTGGATTTAATATTCCAAGTAAGTTTGTGATAGGATATGGTTTAGATTACGCTCAGAAGTACAGAAATCTAAACTCAATTTATGTGTTAAAAGATTAAAAAATAATAATAGGATTATAACTTCAGAATAATATGAGTAATAACGAAAAAAAATCAGGAAATAAATTGCCAAAGGGCGGTCCTAACAGACCAGATGATAATTTTGATTGGTCAAAAATAATTCGGATGGTTTTTGGGTGGGGTGCAGTTATTGTTGCCGCGGTTATTGTTATGCAGGTTTTTAGAACCAATGCAGATACATATACAGAAATTCCTTACGGTGAGTATGAAATATTAATTCAGCAGCCGGCTAGTATTGTTTCTGCAAGTATTACAAAAGCTGATCTTAATGATTATACATTCAATGCTAAATTAAGGGCTGAAACAAATATCAATATTAAAGGTAAACCTGTTTCAGTTAAAGCAATCTCAGTTTATATTCCAGAACCTTTGATTCTTGATCAAGAAAAAATCTGGAAAGAAAAAGGTATACAGTATACTTTTGATAAAGAATCAAATGAATGGCTAAACATTTTAATTGGATTTTTACCTTGGGTGCTTATAATCGCTGTTTGGGTTGTAATTATGAGAAGAATGCAAGGTCAGAGCGGTGGATCAAGAGGTATTTTTTCTTTTGGAAAAAGTAAAGCAAAACTAATTACACCATCAAGCAAACGTGTAACTTTTAAGGATGTTGCCGGTACTGATGAAGCAAAAATGGAACTTCAGGAAATTATTGAATTTCTGAAAGAACCATCTAAGTTTCAAAAACTTGGCGGTAAAATTCCTCGTGGTGTTTTGTTATTAGGACCTCCCGGAACTGGTAAAACATTATTAGCAAGAGCTGTAGCCGGAGAATCTGGTGTTCCATTCTTTTCTATTTCCGGAGCAGATTTTGTTGAGATGTTTGTTGGTGTAGGCGCTAGTCGTGTTCGTGATCTTTTTGAACAAGGAAAAAAGAACGCACCATGTATTATTTTTATTGATGAAATTGATGCTGTTGGAAGACACCGTGGAGCAGGATTAGGCGGCGGTCACGATGAACGAGAACAAACTCTAAATGCTTTGCTTGTTGAGATGGATGGATTTGAACAAAATAGCGGTGTAATAATTATTGCCGCAACTAACAGACCGGATGTTCTTGATCCGGCATTGTTAAGACCAGGAAGATTTGATAGACAAGTTGTTGTTGATCGTCCTGATGTAAAAGGAAGAGAAGGAATACTAAAAGTTCATACAAGAAATATTCCTTTGGGTGAAAATGTTAACGTAGAAGTAATTGCAAAAGGAACACCTGGATTAGCTGGTGCGGAATTAGCAAATCTTGTTAATGAAGCTGCTCTTTTGGCTGCTCGTAAGAATAAGAAAACTGTTGAGATGATTGATTTTGAAGAAGCAAAAGACAAAGTTATGATGGGAATGGAACGAAAAAGTTTGATCATTTCTGAAAAAGAAAAGAAAACTACGTCTTATCATGAAATAGGACACGTGCTTGTTGCACGAATGATACCTGAAGCTGATCCTGTTCATAAGGTAACAATTATTCCACGTGGCCGAGCACTTGGTGTTACAAGCTATTTACCAATAGATGAAAAACATACATACTCCAAAGAATATCTTGAAGCAATGATAACATACGCTCTTGGTGGACGAGCAGCTGAAAAATTAGTTTTCAATCATTACACAACTGGTGCTGGTAATGATATTGAAAAAGCCAGTAACATTGCCCGTAAGATGGTTTGCGAGTGGGGAATGAGTGATAAACTTGGTCCACTTGCATATGGTGCAAAAGAAGAAGAAATATTTTTGGGCAGAGAAATTCAGAAGCACAGAGATTATAGCGAAAAAACAGCGATAGAAATAGATGAGGAAATTCGCGAAATCATTAATTCTGCATTTGAAAGAGCATTAAAAATATTAAGTGATAATATTGATCTGCTTCATAAACTATCTGAAGAACTTCTTGAGAGAGAAATTCTGGATGCTGAAGAAATAGACAGGATCATAAGAGGTGAAAATCTTCCACCAGTAAAAAAAGAAAATAATACGAATGGTGAGTCTGAACCCATACCAGATCATGTAAAGAAACTAATGGATCAAAGGAATAAACCAGACTCCAATCCTCAAGATGACGCAAATTGATAACGGTACAATTCAATACAGAGATGAATTAGTTAGAAAACTAATTCATCTCTTCTCTTTATCTATACCCATTATTTACTATTTTATTCCATCAACAACTTCAATTTCAATATTGATTGGATTAACTATTTTTGCTATAGTGGTTGACGGCAGTAGATTTATTTCAGAATCATTTGCAAATATATTCTATAAATTTTTTGGATTTTTATTACGTAAACATGAACTCGATAAGAAAAAGAAAAATTTAACCGGTGCAACTTATGTTCTTCTATCAGCTTTATTATGTGCATTGATATTTCCTAAAGTAATTTTTGTTACTGCATTTTCCATATTAATTATAAGCGATACTATGGCTGCATTGATCGGGAGAAAATTCGGCAAAATTAAGTTTTTAAGAAAAAGTTTCGAGGGAACATTATCCTTTTTCATTAGTGCAAGTATTGTTGTTTTATTTACTCCTAAAGTAGATAATTTATTGCTTGAGTATATTATTGGTATTGTCGCAGCTTTTGTTGGAGCTATTGTAGAAAATATATCTTATGGTTTTGCTGATGATAATTTATCTATACCGGTTTCGGTAGGTTTAACTATGTGGTTGTTATATGTAATCATTTTTCCCAATTTACAATTGGTGTTAACTAATGTTCCGAGGTAAATATGAAAAAATTATTTTTTATTATAATTGTTTTTGGTTCCATTTGTTTTTTTTCTGCCTGTGATTCTTCACAAAAACCAGCGACCGGTTTTGAAGATGAGATATATGTAGTTGCAGACTCAATCGAGTTTGAAGAATTAAAACTGTCGCTTCAATCTGCCTTTGAAGTTGAAATTAATACACCACTACCTGAAAAACTTTTTACTATTAAACGTGTATCCTCCAACCAGATCGCAAAGATGCAGAAAAAGAAAAACATTGTTATCGTTGCACCTTTAAATACTGATTCCTACACGTCCCAATATATAAAATCAATTACCGATACTGCAATTCAATCAAAGCTTAAAAATGAAAACGACTTTATAGTTAACAAGTATGATTTATGGGCAAAAAATCAGTTGGTTACAATTCTTGCTGCTAAAGATATTCAGGAACTAGAATTTAAAATACTTAAGAACAAAGACAATCTCCTTTATGCCTATCAAAAAATATCTGATAAGAGATTAAAGGAAAGTTTATATGCTCCGCGATATGAAAGAACAGCAATTGAAGGTCGTTTACTTAAAAATTACGGCTGGTTAATTTACGTTCAGGCGGATTATAAACTTGCTAAGAATGACTCTGAAAATAATTTTGTTTGGTTAAGAAGATCACCCGGCAGTGATATGGAACGATGGATTTTTATACATTGGATCGATAATGCAACTCCTGAATATTTAAATGCTGATTCTATTAAATCAATAAGAAATAGAAACACTCAAAAGTTCTATCAAGTTCGTGATGATTCTGCTTATGTTGTTCTTGTTGATAGTTTTACTGTTACAAGTGAAGTTAACTTTAATGGCAGGTATGCTCTTTATACGCAAGGGCTTTGGGATTTAAACATTAAAGGTATGGGAGGGCCATTTGTTAATTATACTTTTTATGATGAAAAAAGTAAAAGATTATACATGCTTGATGGTTCTATATTTGCGCCTAAATATTACAAGCGAAATCTGATACAGCAGATCGATGTAATACTTCAATCATTTTTAACAAAAGATGAACTTTCTCAAGATAGAATTGACGATCTTATTGATGATATTGATGAATCAATTCCTTATTAAGTTTGATAATTCAAGCGGCAGTTTTATTGAAGGAAATTCTGCCGCTATTCTGTTTGTGTAAATTTTTGCTCTTTCCACTTTATTAAATTGTAATTCATACAATGCTCTTCTGATAAGCATCGAAGAAACAAAACCCTTTAATGAAGCTACATACTTATCATCCTGATTATTATTTACTCTGATTTTAAAATCAGGTAAAGGTGCATCAACATAGTCATTTGTTTTAACCACTTTGAATAAAAACAAATGTGGAACCAAAGTATAACCTTGTGGTAGTTGGAACTCTCCACGCCTCAGTTCACCATCAACAATTTCTGGAGCTATAAAATATTCGTGTTCACTAATATTATTTGATATAAGTCCTGTCATAATTCTTCTGAATAATCCCTCGAGCAGATTTGCATTAAACTGTTCCTCGCGTTCAAAGGGTTTCAATGCATTTATAAATTGATTTATTTCCGGTTTTAACCCATTAAAAAGTTTTGGATGATTAGTTTCTAATTGATTATAATACCAGGATCTGCGCAAAAGTTCTTTGTCTATAATTATAACATCATTTCTGAAACCTTCAACCAGTTGAAAATAGTATGAAGCTGAGATAAAATAATCCCACTGATAACTAAACACGATAGAATTTTGTGGGACACTACTAATTAATGATTTTGTATAGTCTTCATAAACATAATTATCACTTTGATTGACCGTTTTATAATTGGAATAAAATTGAATACCAGAAAATAGCGCAAGCAATAAGATTGGAAATACAATGTTCAGTTTATTTTTAGCTGCAAGTATGAGTAACTGTAAAATTCCGAATGCTGAAAAGAAAGCAAGTGATAAATAGGCTAACAAGAAGTATGAATCTATGTCAATAATATCATAGTTTATCGAATAAAGCACAGTCGAAAAGAAAAGGATAATGTTAAGTATAAAAAACTTTCTTGTGTAAATAAACGAAACGATTATACCAATAAAAGCAAGTAACAATGAGAAGGAAAATTCACTTGGCAAATTGGATATAAAATAGTTAAACTGCTTTGCTGCGGCTTCAGTGGATGAAAAAAGCCAAACCTGATATTGTTGTCCAGAAATATGCCTTATTATTCGTTCAAGATCAAAAGGATTTCCCCAATTTAAATTTGGGTTTTGTGATGCACGAATTGGTAAGTATGAATAAACTAAAATTAGAATCATAAAGAAAATAATGAGCATTAAAACAATACGCTTAAAGCTATTTTTATTGAATCCGTTTTTAGTAATATATAAATATGCAACTCCGGGTAATATTAGCAACGTCGTCATATGATTTGTAAATCCTAGTGCAAGTGCAGCCGCAAAGATTAACCAGTTTTTTTTATTTTGTTTTTCATTGTCGGTAGATAGAAAAGCTTTTATCAAACTTAAAAAAATAGTAGAAATCAATAAAAGGTGAAGGCTATATACTTCTACTGAAGTACTTTGAAACCAGAACGTTTTATTTAATGCGAGAAACACTCCACTAAAAATTGATGCAATTATTTTATTGGTCTCTGATAATTCATTGACAGAAATAGATTTATGATGCTCATTTTTAGTTGAATCTTTTTTCTTTTTTGATTTTTCTTTTATTGTCTTCAAAAATTGGAATGAATTTAAGTTATCTAAAATGATCTTTGCCGTATAGGTAAATATTGTAACTGCAATCGAGCAATAAACTGCTGCAAGTAAATTGAGCTGGAAAATTTTTGTAAATGGAAGCGGTAAAAGTGAAAACACATATCCTAGTAATGTAAAAAGTGGATAACCAGTTGGATGAGCAATTCCGAGTGTTGCCTGCACAGCGGCAAGTTCGCCGGTATCAATTTGCACAACCGATGGTGCGATTGTAGTTAAGAAAAAAACAAATGATAAAATGCCTGTTAGTACGTAAAAGTATTTTTGAATGTATTTCATATCTGATAAAAAATTAATTGAATGTGTTCTGATATTCTATTCTAATATTTTTAATTACTTCATTAAAACTATTCATGAAGATTTTGGTGCTATTAAATTTACAAATCTTAGAAAGTTTTAAAAGTTTAAAATCCTCATTTGGAATTTTTGAAAGTTTAGTGTTAAGTAAAAACTGAATGCTTAGCTCAATATTTTTAAGAAAATAAAAATTTGTTTCAAGTAAATCGAAGTTAATATGTTTAGCTGAAATGTTTTTCAATATATTAAACTTTGATATTGAATTATTGGTAATATTCTCGAATAGTTTTTCAGTATTTGTTAATAACAAATAAGAAACAATGAAATCAATATCAGTTATACCGCCAGAACTTTTCTTTAAATTGAATGAATCATCATTGATTGGCAAAAGCTTCTTTCTCATTTCATTCATTTCGGATATAATCTTTGTCTTATCTTTTAAATTTATAGTTTTTATAAAATGATTTATAAATTCTAAAAATAAATTATCACTACCAGAAATTTTTCTAAGTTTTGTAAAAGTCTGCAATTCCCACACACGAGCACGATTATCAAAATACTTTTTGTAATCAGTTATATCCCAAACTAACTGAGAACTCTTTCCTTCTGGGCGTAATCTGCAGTCAATTTCAACTCCCGGAAAATTATCTTTTAGTTTCTGAAGAAGTTTTAGAAAATCTTTTTGAATATGTGAATAATCTTGAATATTGCTAACTACAAATATTAAATCAATATCAGAATTAAATGTCAACTCTGAAGCACCAAAACTTCCCATTGCTGCAACAAAATAATCATTCTTCCACGGTTTATCTGAGGTAAAGTTTTCAATTGAAGATGAAAATCTTGTATTTAAAAAATCTGTATAAAACCTGCTAAAATTTTCTGATGTAAGTAAATTTGCACAAAGCTGAACTGAACTTCGGAAATGAAACAACTTAAGACTCATTTCGGATAAACTATCCTGATTAAATAAAAGCAAACTATCTCTTGATAAAAAGTCATCTCGTAGAATTTTATCTTCAGCAAAAAGATCAACTGCTTTTTGACATTGTTCACAAAGGAAAAGAAACAGGTTGAAAAATTTACTATCAATAAATTCTTCAAACCATATTTGTGGAAAGTTTGCTGTTTTGATAACGCGGGAGAAATTATCAAGAACTAAATCAGGATCAATCGAAGTTGATAAATAATCGACTAATTGCCGTTCAATCTTTTCAAATGCAGTAATAGTTCTAGTATCATATTGTTTCTTCTCAAAAATATTTTTGCCTGTTCTTAAATATTCATAATTACTTTTTGCTCTTTTAAGATCATTAAACTTAATACTATCCAGAATATTATTTATTTCGATTGGTTTCTCTATCCCAACTATCGATTTGTAAACAGATTGCACCTGATTTTTTGATTTCTCTAAATTGTTCTTAAAGTCCGATATGTTTTTATATCCAAGATAGTAAGCCAGTTTTTCTGCAATCTCACCTTCAGCAGGAATCGAATGTGTTTGTTGATCATTCATCAATTGTAAATAGTGCTCAGATCTACGATACAAAGTATAAGCATTAACAAATATTTCTGATTCACTTTCCGATAATATGTTTTTCGCTTTAAGATTTACAATTGTTTTAATTGAATTTCCATTTCTTAGTGAAGAATCTTTACCACCATTTAATAACTGTAGTGCCTGGATTGAAAATTCAATATCTCTAATTCCACCAGAAACTAATTTAATGTTTTCATCTGATTTATTTCTTTTTTCAATGCTGGATTTTAACTTTTTTATCTGTTCTATTGGTGAAACTGAAAATGATGATGGATAAATAAATTTTGAAATATATTCATAAAATTTTTTGAAGAGTGATTTACTACCGCACAAATAGTTAGCCTTAATGAGCATTTGTCTTTCCCAATCTTCACCACGCATTTCATAATATCTCAAATACTCTGTAAAACTGCTGCAAAGCGGTGCATTTCTGCCATCTGGTCGTAATCGAAAATCAACTCTATATAAAAAACCCGAGCCTGTTTTTTTACTTGCATTTTCAATAAACAGAGAAATTGATTCAGAAAGGATTTCATTATAGTAATTTTTTTTGTTTATCAAAGAGTTTTTATCATAAAACGCCACAATATCTATATCAGAACTATAATTAAGTTCGTTGCCACCAAGTTTACCCAGAGAAAATAAAACAAATTTTCTTGTTGTATTTTCAATACCGTGTTTTGTTAAAACTTCACTATAACAAAGTTCAAACAATGTTGATGAAATCACATTCGCAAGATCAGAAAGATTTTTGGTTACATTTAACAGCTCTTCCTTTAAATAAATATCCTTCAACCCAATTCTTAAAATTTCTTTACGCTTAAAATTTCGTATAGCATTTACTTTTGAGTCAAAAGATCGAAATGCTAAAATGGTTTTCTCTAAATTATTCTTTAGCTGCGTATAATCTATTTTTTGCTCAAGTATAGAAGGATTTATTATCCAATGAAAATATTCTGGATTTCTTACAAGAATGTCAGTTAAGTAATTACTATTGCTGGAAATGATAATGAGAATTTCTATTTGATGCGGAAACTTTAAACATTCATTAATAAAAAAAGCAGCATCATATTGATTCTGAATAATCCTTAAAAGGTTAGACTCTGATGATTTTGTAAAGTAGTGACTCTTTATTTCAGAATCTATACAAGACAGAAAAATCTCTAAAGAATTTTGCGAAACTTTACCAGCAGCTTTCTCTATAATTTTTGTAATAAAATCTTTTGAGAGATTTTTTTGTCGGAACATTTAAAATTTTGTTTTTTTGTTGTAGGAATCTAATATTAAACTTGAAATAAGTAAAAGATTGAAAAACACAATTCGGATAGTCTCTATGAAATTAAGCGCAACATTTATAATCACTTTGCTGATTTTGGCATCCAATATTTTACCTCAGACTACACAGGAAAGAAAAGACCTGAAAAAATATTTTGATGAATATGGACATCAGGGATGTTTTGTTCTGTATGATTTAAAGCAGGATAGTTATACAAAATATAATCCCAAAAGATGTGCTGAAAGATTTATTCCTGCCTCAACATTTAAAATATTTAATTCACTTGTTGGATTAGAAACCGGTGCAGTAAAAGACCAATTTGAGATTTTCAAATGGGATAGTGTTCAGAGATTTTATAGTAGCTGGAATCAGGATCTTGATATGATTAATGCATTTAAATATTCAGGTGTTTGGTTTTATCAGGAACTTGCCCGTAGAATCGGGATAGAAAAAATGCAGAAATTTATTTCAAGTAATCATTACGGGAATGAAAATATCTCAGGTGGAATTGATATGTTTTGGTTAGATGGCCAAATAAGAATTTCTGCGGATGAACAAATTGAAATGTTAAGAAAACTTTATGCAAATCAATTAAAGTTCTCTAAACGTAGTATGGATATTGTTAAACAAATTATGATTTATGAAAAAACCGATGATTATACGATTCGTGCTAAAACTGGCTGGGCTTTGAGAATTGATGACCAGATTGGATGGTTTGTTGGTTATGTAGAAAAGGGAAATGATATTTATTTTTTTGCTGTAAACCTAGAATCAAACAAACCTGAAGAGAATTTTGTTTCCCGAAAAGAAATTACATTTAAAATTCTTAAACATCTAAATATCTTGTAGTTGTTACTATCAACAATGTATTATGTAATATTTAAATAATTTTGTTTACACATTGAAAACTGATAAAAAAAATATATTTTGAATTAATCATTATTAAAGGATTTATGAAAAAGCTATTTATAATATTTTTACTCTTCCAATTGTCAATCTTTATTTCATGTAGCAATTGTAAACACTCAACTAAAAATGTTGAACAAGTAAATGCACATCATGATAACAATCCAACTTCAATCGTTCAGAATCTATCAATTGTAACAGCAAGGATTGATGAAGTTATATATAATGATGAAACTGACTACCAGTTAAAAGTAACTGTTCTTGTTGTGGAGGAAATGAGTGATAAAAAAGTAAGTATTGTGACTCCCGGACAGGAATATCTTTTAACGCCCAATTTTAGATATGATGGTGATAAGATTATGGATAGCGATGTTAATAATGATCTGAAAAAGTTAGGTAAAATATCTAAAGGCAAAGAATTTAAAGCCGAAATTTCATTAGAAAATCAAAAAGGATGGTTCATCCAAAAAGTTTTGAGTAAATAATATTATTTATTGTCGTTCTGTTCGTTTTCCTCTCCTTTGAGCATATAGAATCTAAAATATTTTTAACAAAACAAGGTACCAAATGAAAAAATACTTGGCGCTTAACCTGTTTATTGCTGCAGTCGCAGTTAGCTTCTTTTATTTTACAGATTCTTCCATAGTAACCCATAATATGGATGACTTTGAAAATTTTAGAATTCAGAAAAAAATTGCAAAATCAAAATTAAAATATGATCAGCCTGACAAAGCATTATTGTGGTATTATGAGCAAAGAGCATATCCAAATAATTCTATTCCTGAAAATTGGCGTAATGAAGCATTAAGACACATAAGTGCTAATAATATTTCATCGATTAATTCACCAAATGCTTTAAGCTGGACTCAATTAGGACCTGGAAATATAGGCGGAAGAATTCGGGCAATAGCAGTTCATCCAACCGATCCAAATACGGTATATATTGGTGCAGTTGCGGGCGGAGTTTGGAAATCTGTTAATGGCGGCGCAACGTGGACTTCGCTCACAGATTTTATGGGGAATATAGCAGTATGCGCACTTGTAATTGATCCCGCAAATCCAAACATAATTTATGCTGGCACTGGTGAAGGATTTTTTAATTTAGATGCAATACGCGGCGCAGGAATTTTCAAATCAACTGATGCAGGTGCAAATTGGAGCCAATTATCTTCAACTAATAATCTAAACTTCTACTATGTAAATGATATGGAATATGATGCAGTTAATAATGTTTTATATGCTGCCACAAGAAAAGGATTATATTCTTCAAACGATGGTGGATCAACATTTACAACTAAAATATATGATTCAAATGGTGACGATTTACATTTTACCGATGTTGAAATTGCTTATACAAATCCCACGACAATATATACTTCTTATGGATTATTCAGTCAATCTGAAATTTGGAGAAGTAATGATGGTGGTATTAATTTTTTCTTAAATTTAAATATTACTGGTGCTGGTAGAATTGAAATGGCGACCTCAAAATCCAACCCAAACTATGTATATGCTTCATTTATGGATTTAAACACTAATGGAACAGGTTTGTTTGGTTTCTCATCAAACGCTGGCGGAAACTGGTTTTCGAATACTATTCCTGGACCTTCTCTATCTGGTGCATCTACATACACAGGTGGTCAGGCTTGGTATGATAATATATTGTCAGTTGATCCTGACAACAATAATAACGTATTTGCCGGCGGAATAGATAATTTTAAAACCACAGATGGAGGAGCAAATTGGACTCAGAAAACGAACTGGTACACAGGCACTGCTTATCAATATGTTCATGCAGATCAACATGCAATGGCTTGGGCACCATCCAATTCTAATATAGTTTATCTTGGAAATGATGGTGGAATTTATAGATCTGATAACAAAGGTGAAAACTGGACTTCATTAAATAACAATTTGTTCATCACTCAATTTTATTATGGTGCTGTTAATCCGTCCGGAACAGTTTATGCGGGTGGAACACAGGATAATGGTACGTTAAGAACAACTGGTTCAACTAGTTGGACAGAAATTCTTGGCGGTGATGGTGGTGCTACAGAAATTGATTTTAATAATCCCAACAATATTTATATGGAATATGTTAATCTTGCGTTCTATAAATCAACCGATGGTGGAGCAAATTTCTTTAAAGCAATGAATGGTATTCCAACGGGTCCGAATTTTTATGATGGTACAACAGACAGGACACAATTCATTTCTCCATTCTCTATGGATCCAAACAACTCTAATTCTATTGTAGCTGGTACTTACAGAGTTTGGAGAACAAATGATGGTGCAGCAAACTGGACAGCAATTAGCGGTGATCTAACAGGTGATGGTTCCGGGACTTCTGGTGCTACCATTTCAACAGTTGTTGTTGCTAAAGGCAATTCTAATGTTATATATGCAGGATGTTCGAATGGTAGAGTTCAGGTTACAACAAACGGTGGAACAAATTGGAATAACAGAACTGCTGGTCTTCCAGATTTATCAGTAACTAGAATAGCAACAGATCCCAGTAATCCTGCTACAGCTTATGTTACTTTTTCCGGTTTTACTTCTACAAGAATTTATAAGACCAACGACTATGGCGCTAACTGGACTAATGTTTCAGGTAATCTTCCCGGTATTCCTACAAACTGCGTCGTTGTAAATCCTGGAAATGGAAATAATATTTTTGTTGGAACTGATCTTGGAGTTTTTTCAACGACTGATGGTGGCAGCAGCTGGGTTCAGGATGTAAATGGTATGGCAAATGTACCTGTTTTTGATCTCGATTATCGTGCAACGGATAATAAGTTATTTGCAGCTACTCATGGTAGAAGTATGTTCTCTGCAACTGTAACTGGTGGCGGTGGTGGTACACAAACTGCTAATTTAACTTATGATGATGGAACTCCATATAGTGGATATTATTGGAATAACAGTGGCCAGGGTTCTGCAAACAGAATGACTCCAACATTAGCTAATGCAATTCTTACACAGATGGAAATTTATATTACAGGAGTCAATACAGGTACCGCAACTTATAAACCAATCGTCCTTTCAAATAATGGTGGTTCGCCTGGAAGTGATTTAGCAACTTTGAATTTCAAGACAGCTTCTTCTTATCCTGGATGGGATGCAACTAGTTTGAGTAGCTACGGTATTACAGTTAACGGAGATTTTTTTGTCGGGATGAAATATGACGGAACCAATAAGCCTACTTTCGGTTATGATCAAGCTAATAATGGAAGAGCGTGGGATTTTGATGGAACTTCCTGGGCATCCTGGTCTGAAACATATTTTATGCGTGCAACAATTCAAACAACAACATCAGTAGCTGAAATAAGTAATGAAATCCCAAATGCATTTGAACTAAGCCATAATTATCCTAATCCATTCAACCCAACAACAAAGTTTAAATATGCTTTACCTGAAGGTAGAAATGTTAAAATAATTATTTATGATATTAATGGAAGCAAAGTGACTGAACTTGTTAATAATTATCAAGGTGCTGGTACTTATGAGGTAACCTGGAATGGAAAAAATGATCAAGGTTTACAAGTTTCAAGCGGTACTTATATCTATTCAGTTCAAGCTGGTGATTTTGTTCAAACCAAAAAGATGGTGATGATTAAATAGATTTGATTTAATAAAAAAATATTAAATATTTTACTTGCCGGTCGAGTTGGATTTATCCAATATTTCTTCTTTCTCCCTTAGAAGAAATAATCGATCGGCACCATTTTTTATTCTCATTTCATATACAGAATTGTAAATCATTTTTATTTCGAATTATTTAAATTCAAACCTTTTCTTTGGTAAAAAATAATTGTTTAATCCATAATTGATCTTTATCAAATAAAACGAGTCAGTATTACTTTTCTTAAAGAGTTACCCCAAATATTCTTAAATTGCATATCAAATAAGCTATATTTAATTTTTCAATAGTAATTACTAACGGAGAAATTTACGCACAATGTTAAAAATACTTAAAAAGATTTTTGGTGATAAACACGAAAAAGATCTTAAGGTTCTTTGGCCTATAGTAACAGAAATTAATGATCATTACGAAACAATTAAAAATTTTACTGATTCTGAATTAATAAATAAAACGATAGAGTTTAAAGAAAAAATTCAATCTCATACTGAAGTAACAAGAAAAGAGATTTATGAATTAAAAACTCGATTACAATCGGATGAAGATTTTGATCGTAATACTGCTTACGATGAGCTTGAAGGATTAGAAGAAAAACTTAATGATGAATATGAAGAAATTCTTGATGAACTTTTACCAGAAGCATATGCTGTTGTTAAGTCTACCTGCCAAAGATTAGTTGGTAAAAGCTGGACAGTTGCTGGTAATAAAATTACTTGGGAAATGGTTCCGTATGACGTTCAGCTCATTGGTGGCATAGTTCTTCATCAAGGTAAAATTGCTGAAATGGCTACAGGCGAAGGCAAAACACTTGTTGCAACTTTACCAATCTATTTAAACGCTTTAACTGGTCGCGGTGTGCATTTGGTTACTGTAAACGATTATCTTGCAAAGCGTGATAGTGAATGGATGGGTGAAGTTTTTAGATTCCATGGTTTAACAGTTGGCGTAATTCTTAATACAATGGATTCTGCCCAAAGACAGCAGCAATATGCCTGTGATATAACTTATGGAACAAATAATGAATTTGGTTTCGATTATTTACGCGATAATATGTCTGTTGATATTACACAGCAAGTGCAACGGAAACATAACTATGCAATTGTGGATGAAGTTGATTCGGTGTTAATTGATGAGGCCAGAACACCTTTAATTATATCTGGTCCTGTTGACCGAGATGATCAGCAGTTTAATGATATGAGACCAAGAGTTGAAAGATTATTCAGACTTCAGAAAAACTTGGTTGCAGCACTCGTTCAACAAGCCGAAGATATGTTAAATAAAGACGATGGAAATACAACTGAAGCTGGTGTTTTACTTTTTAGAGCACAGCGCGGGTTACCAAAGAATAATAAGCTTACTAAAGTTCTCTCTGAACCTTCTTATAAAAGATTAGTGCAGCAAACTGAGTTGGAATATTTGCGTGAAAAAGGGAAAAATATGCATATCATCGATGACGAATTATATTTTGTTATCGATGAAAAAGGAAACCAGATTGATATTACTGAAAAGGGGAGAGAAGAACTCTCTAAAGGCAGTGGAATGGAAAAGGAATATTTCGTTTTGCCAGATCTTGGTTTTGAAATCAGCAAATTTGAAAATGATGAAACTATAACGCTTGAAGAAAAACTAAAAAGAAAAGATGTGCTTTATAAAAAATATTCAGAAGCCAGTGATAGAATACATACAATAAATCAGTTACTTAAAGCATATACACTTTTTGAAAAAGATGTTGAATATGTTATTACTGAAGAAGGTAAGATAGCTATTGTTGATGAATTTACCGGTCGTGTTTTGCCCGGCAGAAGATATAGTGATGGTTTACATCAGGCAATAGAAGCTAAAGAAAATGTAAAAGTTGAAAGGGATTCTCAAACTCTCGCCACAATTACACTTCAAAACTATTTTAGAATGTATAACAAACTAGCTGGTATGACTGGAACAGCAGAGACAGAAGAAGGAGAGTTTTTTGAAATTTACAAATTGGAAGTTGTTGTAATCCCAACTAATAAACCTATTACTAGAGATGATCAGGATGACGCAGTATATAAAACTAAGCGTGAAAAGTACAATGCAATAATCGAACAAATAGAAGCACTTAAAAAAGAGGGAAGACCGGTACTAGTTGGTACAACATCTGTAGAGGTTTCTGAAACTTTAAGCAGAATGTTAAAGAGAAACGGCGTTCAGCATAATGTACTGAATGCAAAACAGCATCAAAGAGAAGCTGAGGTTGTGCAGCATGCAGGTGAAATTAGTGCAGTTACTATTGCTACAAATATGGCAGGTAGAGGTACAGATATAAAACTTGGAGCTGGCGTAAAAGATAAAGGCGGACTATACATACTTGGAACTGAAAGACACGAATCAAGAAGAATTGATAGACAGTTAAGAGGAAGAGCAGGACGACAGGGAGATCCGGGAACTTCAAAATTTTATCTATGCCTTGAAGATGATTTGATGAGATTATTTGGAAGTGATAGAATTTCATCTGTAATGGAAAGGATCGGAATCAAGGAAGGTGAAGTAATTCAGCATCCAATGATCAGTAAATCTGTGGAACGTGCTCAGAAAAAAGTTGAAGAAAATAATTTTGCCATACGAAAACGTTTACTTGAGTACGATAACACTATGAACTCTCAGCGTGAAGTGATTTATGCAAGAAGACAGAAGGCTTTACAGGGCGATAGAATGAAGAGTGAACTTCTTGATTTGATGGAAGAGATGGTGGATGACATTGTAGAAAAGAATTTTGAGGATGTCAATATCATTGCAATTAAAGAGCAACTCCTTCAAAGTTTGCTTGTTGATTTAAGGATTGAACCTGAAGAATTTGAAAAACTTGGTAAAGATGGTCTAAAAAATAGAATAGTTGAAGCAGCCAATGAATTTTATAGAAAAAAAGAAGAAATGCTTGGCTCAGAATTAATGGCAAGATTAGAAAGATACGCTGTACTTAGTGTGATAGATCATAAGTGGAAAGAACATCTTAGAGAGATGGATGATCTTAAAGAAGGAATTGGTTTGCGTGCTTATGGACAAAAAGATCCACTTGTAGAATACAAGGGTGAAGCATTTAAATTGTTTGTAGAATTATTAAGTCAGGTTAGAAATGAATCAGTTTCATTTGCTTTCAAGTTCTTTCCCCAAGCGCCTGAAGAAATTCAGCAGAAAAGAAGAACTGTGCCTATTAGAATGATGGAGAGTAAACAAAGTACTGAAAATATTGGATTATCAAGCCGACCTCCCCAGACAAATGCTGAAGGTAAAGTTCAAACCGTTCGGGTGGAAGAAAAAGTTGGCCGTAATGATCCTTGTCCTTGTGGAAGCGGCAAAAAATATAAACAATGTCACGGTAAATAAATCCGGAGCCTTCTATGAAAAAAATTGAAGCAATAATACGTCCCTTTAAACTTGATGAAGTAAAAGAAGCTCTGATTGAAGAAGGAATAAAAGGATTGACAATATCCGAAGTGAGAGGATATGGTCGGCAAAAGGGACATACAGAAACTTATCGAGGCAGTGAATATCAGATTGAATTCATTCCAAAGATTAAAATTGAAATAGTTGTTGATGATTTATTACTGGAAAAAGTAGTTGATGCAATATTAAGGACAGCCAAAACTGGTCAGGTTGGCGATGGTAAGATATTTATCTCGGACATACAGGAAGTGATAAGAATAAGAACAGAAGAATCCGGCAGCCATGCTTNNTGCTTTGTAGAAAAAAAATGCCTTTTTCTTTTTCCTGAGGTTTAATAGCTTCAATTATGATATTTAGAAAAAAAGTCATCAAACAAGTTTTTATAACTTCACTTCTGCTTTTTGTAAGCGGATGCTCAGTGTGGGATAATTTTACCACATATTTTAATTTATATTTTAACACCGCAACTATTTTTGAGGATGCAGAAAAAGAGATTCTATCCCAAAAAAGAGATTTATTTTCAAATGAACCTTTAGTAATACCCGGCGCTGCAAAAACTGCCTTGGTAAAAGTTGTTGAAAAAAGTTCAAAGCTTTTACAATTCTATTCCACTTCTTCATACGTTGATGAAGCATTAGCTATGCTTGGCAAATCGTTTTATTATCAGGGAAATTATCAAAAATCAAAAAGAAAATTTGAAGAACTTATTGCTGCAAATCCTGATGATATTGAAATAGTAACCGAAGCTAAATTATGGCTGGCAAAGTGTGATTTTGAATTAAGAGAATTTGGTTCTGCTTTAACGATGATCGAAGAAGTTAGAACAAAAGCAGTGGAAGAAGATTTTGAAGAAATAATTAAAGAATCTTATGTACACGAAATAAAATATAGAATAAAAGAAGAAGATTATCCTAAAGCTATTTTCCTTGCTAATGAGTTTGCTGAAGTTTATGATGATGATGTTGTAAGAGCGCAGATTTACTATGAACTGGGAAATTTATATACCAAAACAGGCGATATTGAGAATGCAATTTTATCATACGAAAAAGTTTTTGAGAATGAACCGGATTTTGATTTAGAAATTATTGCTACTATTAAATTTGGTAACGCTTTACGCAGTGCCGGCCAAACAGAAAAAGCTCTTGAGGTATTTGAAGATATTAGATCAGAAGATAAGTTCTCCTCATCATATAATGAGATTGATTTTGAAATAGGTAAAACATTTGTTGAATTAGGTGAGTATAATAAGGCATATGATCAGTTTAGATATGTTGATACAACATATAAAAACACACCTTTTGCGTCTGCTTCAAATTTTGAAATGGGTGAACTGTTTAGACTGAGGTTTATGAATTATGATACAGCAAGTTACTATTTTGTGAAAGTTCAGCCAACTTTATTACCGGATGGATATGAAGATAGAGCCAGAGATAGTAAGCAATTATTTGTTAAATATTCTAAATTGAGAAAAGATATTAATCGATTTGACAAACAGCTTTACTATTCGCAAAATCCTGAAATATTCGGTAAAGATTCCGCTGATTATGTTGCAGATTCTCTAAAATTGTTAACAGAGTATCTTGAACAAAAAGAATTACAAGATATCTGGATGGGTGCAGATACAATGTTTAATCAGGTGAACAAGGCGATTAAAGATTCTCTCTTTATTAAAGATTCAATTTTTGTAAAGGATAGTTTAGTTAAGATTGATAGTTTAATTAATGTTGGACTATACAATCCGGCTGACACAATTGGATTGAAAAAAAGTTTATTTGACTCACTAAATGTTAAACGTTTAGCTGATCTTAAAGATCCAAAGAACCGAAATAACATATTAAAACCAAACCAGTCGACAATTAAACTTGATAGTGTAAAATTTAAAAATAATCCACCGCAAAAACTTAGAATATCAATTGATTCAGCAAAAACTATTTTAGCAAAAAACAGTCTTGAACTCGGAAACTTGTTTCTAACAGAATTTGATGTTCCGGATTCAGCCTTTACATTTTACAATACTATACTAGAAAAATATCCATCTCCCGCATATTACCCGAATACATTATACGCACTGGGAAGTTATTATCTTACAATGGATAATAAATCAAAAGCTGATAGTCTTTTTGAAATTATATACAATGATTATAAAGATAGAGCCATTGTAAATGCTGCAGCTGATAAACTAAATAAACCATTAGTTGATTTGAAGTTTGATCTTGCTAAAGATCAATACGTATCCGCCGAAGATTTGATGTTAAGTGGTAAATATAAACAATCCGTCCAGAAGTTTTTTGATATATATCGTAACTATCCAAAATCTACAATTGCACCACAAGCACTATACACATCTGGATGGATCTTTGAGAATGATCTATTTCAACCAGACTCTGCAGCAGCAGTTTATGATACTTTAATTGCAAAATATCCAGCAAGTGCTTATGCTAAAAAGATTACAAAAAAAGTTACAACTTACAAACAGGAAAAAATTAGATTACAAAAAGCAATTCAGGATAGTTTAAATACAGTTGCAAAATTAATTACTGATAGTACATTAACAGCATCTAATGAATTCGAAGAAGTGTTAGATGAAACGTTCGAAGATTCGGTTGGATATAATAAAAACGTAGTACTTGGAGACCAAAAATTTGTTGAGTTATCTGATGAAAAGAGAATTGAGAATAATCAAAATATAGTTTCACAAAAGAAAAAATTAGAACCACTTTGGGATCCGCGTAAACATTTTAATTAGCTTATTTAATACTTTTTTTTACTGCTATGCGATACAGAGAACTAATTGAACTCATCGATGAAGGGGAGAATATTCAGTGTGAGTTTAAGAGAAAGTTTTCCGGTTCTGAAAAAATCGCCAGGGAAATGCTCGCTTTTGCAAACACAAAAGGTGGAATAATACTTTTTGGAATTGATGACGATAAAAAAATTGTTGGAGTAGAAAGTGAGAAAGAAACATCCGAACTTGTTAAAGATGCAGCCTTAAATCAATGTGTACCCGCGGTCGATTTTTCAATTGAGTATAAAGAAATTGATGGTAAAGAGATTGTAATTGTCTCAGTATCTGAATCAATTGAAAAACCTCACAGACTTCAGGACTATAAATCTGAATTAGATATTAATTCTGCAATTGTTCCAATTCGAGTTAACGATAAAAGTGTTCAAGCTAGTAAAGAAATGATAAGAATATTACGCGCTCAGACAAATCAGACGGCATTGAAAAAATATATTTTAGGTCCAACAGAAAAAACCGTTTTTGAGTATCTGAATAAAACAGAGAGAATTTCTGTTAAGGAATTAAGCAATTTGGTCAATATATCCGAACGAAGAGCTTCTAGAACTTTAGTAAAAATGCTCAGAGCAAATTTATTGATGATACATACGAAAGATAATGGAGAAGAGTTTTTTACTGCTGCCGTTTAATTCTTATTTTTTTGTGTCAAAAATTTTTCGCAATTCATAAATAGCAATTCCGTAAGCTACGGCAACGTTTAAAGACTGTTTAATTCCGTACTGAGGTATTTCAATAGAGTAATCACACAAATCAAGCACTTCTTGAGAAACACCGGTTATCTCATTTCCAACAACAAGGCAAAGAGGAAAATCAAATAGAGTGGAATCAGAATATGATTTGCTGTTTTCTGTAAGTTCTAACGCACAAATTTTAAGTCCTTGAGCTTTTAAATCTTTGATTGCATCGATTGGATTTTTAATGTATTGCCAATTTACACTTTCAGTAGAACCTAACGCAGTTTTAAGAACATCCTTATTTCCTGAAATCTCTTTACTAATCGGTGGATAGGGAGTGTAACCAGAAAGAATTAGTTTTTCGATCATGGCACCATCAGATGTTCTAAATATTGATCCAACATTATATGAACTTCTGATTGAATTAAGTAAGACTACAACAGGTAATTTTTTAACATCATTGATTTTATCAAGAGTGCTTCTATTTTTAGAAATTTCATCATGAGTAAGTTTGCGCATAGCACACTATGAAATTTGTTCAAACTTATAAGCAAGTTGCCCGCATGCTGCTGAAATATCATCTCCTTGTGTGTATCTAACAATAACGGTTATGCCTGCATCCCTTAAAGTTCTAACAAATTCATCTACTCTAAATTTTTGAGATGGTTCTAATTCTTTTGCAAAACCAGATGGATTCATATGAGATATTGAGTTAAACGGTATTACATTTATTTTACAGGGTATCGATCTGCAAAGTCTTAAGAGCGCATTTAAATCATCCTCGCGGTCATTTAGGTCCTTAAGCATTACATATTCAAAAGTAATTCTGGTATCAGTTTGTTTTGCATAATATCTAACAGCTTCAAGATTTTCTGATAAAGAATACTTTTTATTTATTGGCATAATTTTGTTGCGGGTTTCTTCAAACATTGAGTGAAGTGAAAAAGCCAGCTTTACTTTTAATCCACTATCTGCGAGTTCTACAATTTTAGGTGCGATACCAGCAGTGGAAACAGTAATTCTTCTTAAGCTAATATCCTTTGTTTTTTCTTCGGCAAAAATTTGTAATGTCTTTAAAGTATTTGCGTAATTTAATAGCGGCTCACCCATTCCCATATAAACAATGTTTGAAATTTTATTTTTGCCAAAGTCCCTTGAAGCAATAAGAAATTGATCTAGTATTTCGCCCGAAGACAAATTTCTTTTATAACCCATTAATCCAGTTGCACAAAATTGGCAATCTAATGGGCACCCGACTTGTGTGGAAATACAAAGAGTTATTCTTTTGGGATCTGGGATTATAACAGATTCTACAATATGATCATCGTGTGTTTTAAATAAATATTTTTTTGTACCACTTCTGTGGGATGTTTCTGATGATACAAATGTTAACGTATTTAATTCGCAGTAAAGATTAAGTTTTTTCCTTAAATAATTTGGCAGGGTGGACATTTCATCAAAACTATCAGCCATGTGTCCATAGATCCATTCAAAAACTTGATCACCTCTAAATCGTTTTTCCCCCGCAGCAGTAAAGAAATCTTTTAATTCTTTTAGGCTTAAACCTTTAAGCATCGTTTTGCTTACAGATTCCTCAGTTATTTTTTGTTCTGTCATAAATCAACACTTAAATAAGAATTGTTGATAAAAATACCAACCCGTATAATTCCCCAAGATTGATACATATGAATTATTAGTTTATTTTTGAAGTAAAATAAACGCCCTAAACACGCGACTTAAAATTAACAGGTTTTTATCAAAATTAAAAAGGATTTGAAATGAATTTCAATTTAACTGAAGATCATTTAATGATTCAGGAATCCGCAAAAGATTTTGCATTAAATGAAATTGCTCCTTCCACAGTGCAAAGAGATAAATCTGCAGAGTTTCCATCAGAGATAGTTAAAAAAATGGGTGAACTTGGTTTTATGGGTATGATGGTTTCACCTGATTATGGCGGAGCTGGGCTTGATACAATAAGTTATGTTCTTGCAATGATTGAAATTTCTAAGGTTGATGCAAGCCTTGGAGTAATAATGTCGGTTAATAATTCATTAGTGTGTTATGGATTAGAAAAATATAGCTCAGATTTTATTAAACAGAAATATTTGGTGCCTCTTGCAAAAGGAGAAAAACTTGGCGCATTTGCTTTATCTGAGCCGGAAGCTGGTAGTGATGCAACTAAACAAAAAACTACTGCTGATAAAGATGGAGAATATTACGTTTTAAATGGAATTAAGAATTGGATTACCAACGGTACAACTGCAGATTACTATATAGTTATGGCTACAACTGATAAAGAAAAGGGTCATAAAGGAATTTCAACTTTTATTGTTGAGAAAGGTACACCAGGGTTTGAACACGGCGTAAAAGAAGATAAACTTGGAATTAGAAGTTCAGATACTTGCTCACTCACATTTCAAAATTGCAAAGTACCGGCAGAAAATCTTATTTGGGAAGAAGGAAAGGGATTTAACTTTGCAATGAATACTTTAAATGGCGGAAGAATTGGAATTGCATCTCAGGCTGTTGGTATTGCAGAAGCATCATTGGATGCGGCAGTTAAATATGCAAAAGAAAGAAAAGCATTCGGACAAACCATATCTAATTTTCAGGCAATTCAATTTATGCTTTCTGATATGGCAGTAAAAGTTGATGCTGCCAAAATTCTTACTTTAAAGGCAGCAGCGCTTAAGGATGAAAGTAAACCTTATATAAAAGAAGGGGCTATGGCAAAACTTTATGCTTCAAAAGTTGCTGTTCAAAATGCACTTGATGCAATTCAAATACATGGTGGATATGGCTACGTAAGGGAATATTTAGTTGAAAGATATTTACGCGATGCCAAAATAACAGAAATTTATGAAGGTACCTCAGAAATTCAAAAAATTGTAATTGCAAGAGCATTACTTGATAATAAGTAAAAAAAATATCTTATTTCTTTTTTACTTAGCTCAAATAACACTTTATTCCCAAACAGATTGGGTCAGATGGGAAAAATCTGACCCAGCTTATCAAGTAAAGGATACATATTTAGAAAGAAAATATGATCTTTCCATTGAATCATTTTCAGATTTAATTGTAAAACCAATTATTAATTCTTATTGGTTTTTTATTTCAGATGTTGATGGAGCAAATTGTCCTTTCAATCCATCTTGCTCAAGTTTTTTATTACAATCTATTAAAGAAACAAATGTGTTTAAAGGAACGTTAATGTTTTTTGATAGGTTTACCCGAGATACAAATATATTCGGAAGACACGAACATTATCCTCGTTATGGTAAAAATCATTATTATGATCCAATAAATTTATACACTCTTGATAAAGATAAAATCAATTATGTTCCTGCTAAGACACAGATAAATGAATGAGACTAAAAAGTATTTTTTTGTTTTTTTTAATTCCCATTGTAATCTATCCTCAACTGATTGATTTTCAATCAACTCAAAATATAAAGCTGTTTGCCGATTTTTTATTTTGTGATAAAGATTATTTAAGGGCGATTGAAGAGTATGAAAAGTATTTGTCTTTAGTAGATGATGATTCATTAAGATTTAAAGTTGCCATTGGATTTTCTTTAATTAACAATCAGAAAACAGCTCTCCAAAAACTAGTTTTAATAAAAGACACTTCTCCATACTACGAGCAAAGTAAAATTGAAAGATTAAAGTCACTATACTTGCTAAAAAATGATTTAGCTTTTTTTATGTTGGCTGATTCACTGAAAAATTCAGTTTCAAAATATTCTAAAGAAGCTTGGCAGTTTGGAAATGCAGCACTTTTGTTAGCAATTAAAGAGCTACCCCAAAAAGAAGTATTTTTAATTCCATTTGAAGCCGATGATAAAAATACTTTATCAAATTTTTATGATGCTAAAAAAAATCCAACATATAAAAATGAATTTTTGGCAGGAATTTTATCTGGAATTATTCCAGGTGCAGGAAAGATCTATACGCAAAATTATGGTGACGGAATAACAGCTTTTTTATTTACTGGCTTATTGTCTTATCTAGCTTACACAAATTTTGAGAATGATCATTCCACTCGAGCGTGGATATTTACTGCACTTGGTGGTGGATTTTATTTGGGAAATATTTATGGTTCGATTGCGTCTGTACAGATATTTAATGCAAAATTAAACTTTGAATTTAATGAAGGCGTTAAATTCTTTATTGAACAAAATAATTATTTTACACCCGATTATGACTTTTGTGATTAAAAAAATATTAGTTTTTTTCATCTTGATCATCTTTACTGCAAATGCACAAGATAGTCTGGAGAAACAGTATCAATTTGCAATAAAATTATTTGATCAGGAAAAATATTTTGATGCAATTACCGAACTAAAGCGATTACAGTTCTTTGATTCTGATAATCTATATGCTTTTCAATCAAACTTATTGATAGGTAAGTCTTATAAAGCAGGAGCAAAGTTTGATGAAGCAGTTAAGTACTTTACTAATGCAGAAATTAATGCGAGAAATGACTTTGAATTTTATGAATCAGTAATTTTTAAGGCTAGAACAAATATTTTACGCCGATCAACTAAGCAGTCAGAAAAAATTTTAATCGAATTACTAGACAATTCTAGATTTATATCTAAACAAAAAGAAATTAAATATTGGTTAGGATGGAACTACATATTTTCGGATGATTGGGAAAAAGCGTATGAGGTTTTTTTAGAGGACAACCTTGACACAACTTTAGCCAAACTTTGCAAATCAGTTGAGGATGAAAAATATTCAGTTGGATTTGCTAAGTACAGTTCATATGTAATTCCGGGAGCGGGACAGTTTTATACAGGAGAATATATAAGCGGTGTTATTTCACTTGGTTGGAATTTGCTGTTTGGATATTTAACTATAAACTCTTTTTTGGAGGATAGAGTTTTTGATGGCATTATGGTTGGGAATTTTCTATGGTTAAGGTTTTATTCCGGTAATACTCAAAACGCAGAAAAATTTGCAATCCAAAAAAATCTTGAAACTTCAAATAATGCTCTAATATTTCTTCAGAATCAATTTAGAGGTGAAAAACCTTAAAAATATTGATTTTTCTAGTGTACATTTACAGATATTAAGTATTATATTTTTATACAAAATTTATCTAACTCTGTGTTATTGTTAATCTCCATATTCAAATAGAAATTTTTTAGGAGGAGTAATGAAAAGTAAAGGTATGATGATAGGATGTGCCATTGGTGGAGTAATTCTGCTGGCTGTTGGCATGTTAGTCGTTTGGGGAATTAGTTCGTACAATAATATGGTTTCACTTGAGCAATCGGTGATACAGCAGTGGTCGCAAGTTGAAAATCAATATCAAAGAAGAGCAGATCTGATCCCAAATCTTGTTAATACTGTTAAAGGCTATGCTGATTTTGAAAAGGACGTATTAACTAAAGTCACCGAAGCTCGTTCCAGAGTTAGTCAATTCAATATAACACCAGAAGTACTTAATGATCCACAAGCATTTGCAAAATTTCAATCCTTGCAAGGTGAGTTAAGCGGAGCTTTATCACGATTATTAGTTACAGTAGAAAATTATCCTCAATTAAAAGCGAATGAAAACTTTTTACAGCTTCAGGCACAATTAGAAGGAACGGAAAACAGGATTTCTGTTGAACGTAAAAAATTTAATGAAGTTGTTCAATCATACAACACAACGATTAAAAGATTTCCTGCTTCAATGTTAGCAGGTATGTTCGGATTTAGCGAGAAGCAATACTTCAAAGCTATTCAAGGTGCAGAAACTCCGCCTAAAGTAGAATTTTAAGAATGAAATTATACTTTTTAGTTTTTCTTTTTTCATTTGTATCTGGTTTTTCTCAGCCCGATTTACCGAAGCTGAAAATGTGGGCCACAGATTTAACCGGAACTTTAAGTCAAAATGAATTAAGCGAATTAAATGTTAGATTAAAATCTTTTCAGGATACAACATCAAATCAAATAGTTGTTTTGATGATTCCAACTTTGGACAATTATCCCATTGAGATGTTAGCTGAAGAAACTGCTACTAAAAATAAAATCGGTACAGAAAAAAATGATAACGGTATTTTATTATTAATTGCTAAGGATGATCGGGAACTAAGATTAGAAGTTGGTTATGGATTAGAGGGAGCGGTTCCTGATGCAATTGCAAGTTCAATTGTCCGCAATGTTATAAGACCAAGATTTAAAGATGATAACTATTATTTGGGTATCAGTGATGGCATTAATGCAATTATAAAGGCAATCGGGGGAGAATATAAGATTGAAGATTCAGATGAAGACGGTGGTTTTCCGTTTATCATACTAGTTATTATTATGATTGTGGTTTTTTCTGTTATGAGAGGTGGCAGTGGTCCTTTTGTACCTGGCGGAGTTTATAGAACAGGTACACATTCCGGCGGTTGGTCAAGTGGAACCAGCAGTTGGGGTGGAAGCAGTGGCGGATTTAGTGGTGGTGGTGGTTCTTTTGGCGGAGGTGGTGCTAGCGGAAGTTGGTAATTTTGAACAATTTCAAGCGTTTGCCAAATATCTCTTGAAGAAGACCTGTAGTTTTCCTAAAATGTAGGCGAAATTTGAAATAATATTTTATTCACTTATTCTGTTAATAATTCAAGGAGAAAAAAAATATGGCTATTAAAATAACCGAAGAATGTATTAATTGCGGAGCTTGCGAGCCTGAATGTCCTAATACTGCAATTTATGAAGGCGGATCTGATTGGGAACTAGCAGGTGTTCATTATGGAAATGGTGATGCAGCACCTTCCGGAGCTAATGGATTTTATTCTAGCGATTTCTTTTATATTGTACCTGACAAATGTACGGAATGTAAGGGATTTCATGATGAACCACAGTGTGCTGCAGTTTGTCCAGTTGATTGTTGTGTACCTGATCCAAACCATGTTGAAGATGTTGATACACTTTTAAAACGGAAAGAATATTTAGACGGAATTGGTAGATAAGATTTAACTTTGTTAGGGTGGTTTATCCACCCTTTTTTGTTCGTGGCAGTGAAATCTTTACTATTGTTCCAATCCATTTTTCACTTTCAATAATTATTGAAGCATTATTTAATGAACAATATTGTTTCACTAAAGCCATTCCTAAACCATTACCTTCATACTTTCTATTATAACCTTGATATTCTTGGCTGAATGGTTCAAAAATCTTTGGCAAATAATCTTCAGAAATTCCAGTACCTGTATCGGAAATTATAATTATCACATTTTCAGATTCTAATTTACACCTTATCTCTACTTTACCTCTCTCTGTATATTTTATTGCATTATCAACAATATGATTTATTGCCTGGCTTAGACTATAAGAATCACTTTCAATAAAAATATTTTCTATTTCACCGGAGATTAATAAATCAAGTTTTTTTTCTTCAGCAAATAAAGACCATTGGTCTAATAATGGTTTAAGAATATCCTCATATAGATTTAACTTTTGTAACTTAGGTCTAAATGTTCCAGCTTTGAGTTGAGCCATATTTACAATAGAATCAATAGTAGAAATAATTCTGTGGCTTTCAGTTTTTACTGCCGAAATTGATTTCTTTAATTCAGGTGATAGTTTTTCTTGCAGTTCATCCTCATAAATCTGCATAAAGTTAGAAATAATATTTATTGGTGTTCTAATTTCGTGAGACATTTGTGCAAGAAACTCAGATTTCAATCTATCTGATCTTTGAGCTTCATCTTTAGCCTTTATAATTTCTATTTCACTTTTCTTTCTATCAGTAATATCTTCTTTAACAGAAATAAAATTAATTATTTCATCGTGATCATTTATTAAAGGAGTTACGCTCATATACTCGTAATATGGTTCTCCATTTTTTCTGCGATTTTGTATTTCACCTTTCCAGGTTTGCCCGGCAGAAATAGTTTTCCACATATCAGCAAAAAATTCATCTGAATGCAGATTAGATTTAAATATACCGACATCTTTATGCATTAATTCATCTCTAGTATAACCCGTAATCCTAAACATCGAATCATTTACATAAACTATTTTTCCCGCAAAATCAGTTATAACAATCCCGTTATAGGCAGAGTTAAGAGCCGTGGTTTGGATATTTATTAACTCCTCAGTCTTTTTATAATAACTTAAATCCTGAAAAACTACCACNNTTTAAAACTACCACAACACCGGTTATATTTCCGTTCTCATTGCGAATTGGTGAACCTGAATCCGCAATAGGGTAAACAGATCCATCTTTAGAAATTAATTCTGTATGATTTGCTAACCCAACTATATCTCCGGTTTGCATTACTTTTTGAACAGGATTTGTTACATACTCTTTTGTAGCCTCACTTCGGATTTTAAATATACTGCAAAGTTCTTTATTTATAGCTTCTTCTTTAGTATATCCGGTTAATCTTTCGGCAACTTGATTGATAAATTTAATTTTGCCTAGTGTGTCTGTGGCAATTACAGCATCCCCAACACTTCTTAGTATTGCAGAAAGCCATTTATCTTTTTCTCTAATAAGTTTTTGTGTATGATCTTTATAAAGCGCAATTTCAATACTGATATTAAGTTCGCGTTCTTCAAAGGGTTTTATAATATAACCAAAAGGATCAGCTATTTTTGCTCGCTGTATAGTTACTGGATCAGCATATGCTGTAAGAAATATGATAGGAATATCATAAATCTTTTTTATTTCTGCAGCAGTTTCAATTCCATCTATTTCACCTTTAATTCTAATATCCATAAGAATTAGATCAGGTTTTAGATCAATAACTTTTCTAATTGCTTCATCTCCTGATGCAGCAGCCCCGGAAATCGCATAGCCTAATGATTTGAGCCGACTTTGAATTTCTAACGAAACAATACTTTCATCCTCCACAACAAATATTTTCTTCTTTTCCATTTATTCTTCCCTGTAGTAGAATTCCAATATTTTAAATATTTCCATTAAAAGTAATCTTAAATTCAGTATTATTTTTTGGATTCACTTCTAACTTCCCTTCAATTTGTTGAACTAAACTGGTAACTAATTTTAATCCTAAAGAGTCTGATTCTTCAAGATTAAAATCATCAGCTAATCCAATACCATTATCTGAAACTGATAAGAGATAATCTTCGGCTTGTAATTTTTTCAACTTAAGAATTATTCTATGTTCTTTGTAATCATCTTTTTGTGGCCAGGTAAATGCATATTTTAATGCATTAGATAGTAATTCGTTTAGTATTAAACCGAGTGGAACAGCTATTTCAACTGACAGGTAAACTTCGTCCATTTCATATTCAATATTTAAGTTTGAAACATTTGTTCTATATGTGGTAAAAATAAAATTTGCCAGATTTTTTAAGTAATCAGAAAAATCAATTCTTGCTAGATCCTTTGACTGATAAAGTTTTTCATGCACAAGTGCCAAAGACTTTACTCTATTCTGACTGTCTTTAAAAATAGCCTGGGTTGCTTCATCATCAATCTTCATAGATTGAAGGTATAGTAAACTTGTAATGATTTGTAAATTATTTTTTACTCTATGATGAATCTCTTTTAGTAATACCTCTTTCTCTCTTAGTGAATTTTGAAGTTCATCAGCGTGTTGTTTAAGCTTTTCCTCTAGGCTAAGCTGTACAATGGCCACAGCTACCTGATTACTAATTTCAAGAATAACATCAATTGTCGATTGATCAATACCGTCAGTACCAGAAAAAGCAAAATTTAGTTCTCCTATTAACTGTCCCTGGAATTTCAATCCAACACAAATGTAAGAGTTTACACCTTTTCTAAAGACCAGGTTTTCCATTTCTGATTTATGTTTTTTACCAGGTAGATTTTCTTCGACAAAGTAATCAACCTCCTGCAATTGTTCGATTGATGAAAAATGATTGAGTAAAAAACACTCTTCCGATTCTAAAATTTGTTTTCCCTCAAAAGTGAATGCATATAAAATTGCGGATCCATTTGAAAAATCGAACACTGCCGCACTTGAACGGGAGAAGTTGATAATATTATCATGAATTTTTTGTGCAGAGTTTTTAAAAATTTCAACGGGCGATTTAGATGAAATTATCCCTTTATAAATTTCTTCAAGTGTTTGAAGTTTAACAGTGTATTGATTTAAAATTACTTCTGTTTTCTTTCTCTCTTCAATTTCACTTGTAAGTTGAATATTTGTTTTTGCTAGTTCATTTGTTCTTTCTTGTACCTTGTTTTCAAGCTCATCACGGCTTTTACTCACTGCATCAGTCATTTTATTAAATGAAACTGAAAGCATTCCAAGTTCATCTTTAGATTGAATTGTAACTCTTGCAGTTAAATCGCCAGATTCAATTCTTTTTGCCATAAGAGAAAGATCTGAAATTGGCTTTGTCAATTTTTTAGTAAATAAAAAAGTAGCTAAGAATGATAAAAGTATAGTTCCAATAGCTAAACCAATAGCTCTTGTAATCATCTCTCTTATTGCGTTATTGTAACTTTCTGTTGAAAGACCAACATGAATCCAACCCCATTCAATTCCGGTATAAATAAACATCCTTGAAAGATGATAAACCTCATCATTTGAAATATTTGAGTGAATAATTCTTCCATCAGAAAAATCTTCTGGTTTGGTCCAAAATCCTTCCAGATTTTCATTACTCCAATTGTTCTTTTGAAATAAAAATGATTGTGTCCCATCATTTTTTATAACTGCTATATATAATATTGAGTTGCTATTATTTACAGTACTCATACTGTAATCAATTATTAGCTGATAATCATCTGTAATTAAAGCAGATTTGTTTGCCTGGATATATGATGATGCAACATCCTGTGCTTCAAACCTCATTCTTTCTAACAAGGTTTCTTCCTGGAATGGTATGCTGAAGAAAATATAAAATGATATTGTGAAAATTACCAGTATCCAGATAAAGAAAGTAATCCTTACCGAAATACTTTTCTGATTAAATTTTGATAATGCTTTCATCATATGAAATATATATTAAATATTAATTAAAAAAACTTGTTATAAAGATTTATAACTTTTTCTGTTTCATCCAATTGCTCTTTTTTAACTGTAGAAATTTTGTACATCTTAAATAGACTTAAGATTTGTTTACCATTATTATCATTATGAAGATTTACAGCAATATCCTGAATAGCAGTTATTGTTTGTGAGTTCAATCCTTGTTTATAAACAAAAACTCCATTTAAAAATCCTTCAGATTTTTTTATGATTCTAACTTTAGATTTAATTGAAGGATTTAATTCACAAGCCACATTAAAAGTACCTTCAGAAATTATAACATAATCTGTCTTACCAAAAAAAAGTGAAAGTAAATCTTCGTTTTCACTCTGACTGCTTAATTGCAGGTTAATTGTTTTGTAAAGTTTTGCACCTAATTCATTTCTTAAATTTGCTTTTAACCAATAAAAACCAACTGATTTTTGTATTGATCGCGGAATAGAAATCTTTTGATTTGTTAATTGCTTTAATTCTTTCTTTTGATTTTTCAAACTGGTAACTAACAAATAGTGAACACTATTTTCTGAAGGATGATGCATACCTGATAAAAAAGGAACAAATTCCTTGCTATCGTAAAATCTGAAATAATCATATGCCGAAACATTAAAATATTGAATGTATCCACTTTCAATATCTTTTTGCATTGAATTTAGATCAGAATACATTTTACCTTCAAAATCAAAATCATAAACCTTTTGTTCTTTTAATCTCTTAACAAATGAATCCGTTAAAATTTTAAAAGCAGCCTCAGCATCTTTAAGTTCAACACCATCAACCATATCAGCTAAACCACCAAGTCTTACAATATCTTTTTTTAAAGTTTTGCTTGATTGGGCTATTACTGGTTCAAATAATAATAGGATCAATAAAAGAAACAAAGGTTTATATAAAATCATATTTCTACTCTAATAGTTTTTTGTAACTGTCTAAATATTCTTCCTTAAATAGAATTAGCTTATCAGCACCAAACAACTGCAGTAATTGCTTTCCATATTGATTTTCATGTAAAACAGGAAGAATATCTTTCATTACGTTGTAATTATCGGAATTGGTGTTTAGAGAATTAAGGCAGGTAATCCCTAAAATCAATGGTTCTGAAGAATTTATAATTTTAGTCTGATTACTAATACCTGGATTTAATTCTTTTAAAAGATTAAACGATGAGTTTGTTACGATACAAGCTTTTGCCTTATTAAAGAAAACGGGTAATAAAACATTTGTAGCTTTATTACTTAAAATAATTTCCTTAAAAAAAACATCCATTGTTTTTAGTTTAGCAACTTTAAGTAATTTGTTTAACCATTTTGTAGCAACGTTATTTTCAGAATTTGATTGTATGAAAATTGTTTCACCTTTTAGCTGTGAAATATCATTTATCTTATCACTTTTGTTTACAATTAATTGGTAAACATATCCATAGGATGAATTTGTATAATTAACACAAAATGGTTCAATTGGTATTTTTTTTCTTAAACGAAAATATTCATCAGTTGTAAGTAATATCATATCAAAGCCATTGTTGCAACTTTCAATAATTTCTTTATCACCAGTTACAATTTCAACTTTAAAATTACTTTTTACATTTTTTAATTTTTTTATATGGTTTGCCAATATCTGTGCGGTAGCATGTGCATCTTCTAGTTTTATATTATGAAACGAATTTTTTGAGAAAACTACTTTTATTTCTTTTTCATTTTCTTCTAAATTGTTGTGTGTCTTTTGGCTAAATATGGTTAAAGTTAAAAATAGGAATATTTGCAATAATAAATGAAGATTCATAAAAATCACTTCGTTAACTTTAAATAGTTTTGCAAATATTCGCCCTTATACGGAACAAGTTTATCAGCATTAAAAAGATGAAGCAATTGTTTTCCATATTCGTTTTCGTGCAGAGTAAACATTATATCCTTTAATGTATTATATGTATCAGTATCTTTCTTCTTTTTATTCAAACATCCCAGGCCAAGCAAAACAAAATCACTGCTTTCAAGTATTTTCATTTTTGTTTTAATCGAAGGATTTAGTTCAACTAATAAATTCAATGATGCTTCAGTAACAATACACGCTTTTGCTTTATTAAAAAAAACGGGTAAAACAACATTAGTAGCTTTATAATCTGTTATTATATCTTTTACAAACTTTTTACTATTTGATAAACCTTTTTCTTGCAATAGCTTTTCTAACCATAAGAATGGGGCCTTTTGATTTTCACGTGCTAAAATATAAAGCACTTCATCTTTTAATTGAGAAATATCATTAATATTATCAGTTTTATTTACAAGAAGATGGTATTTAAATCCAACATTTCCGGCTGTATAATTTGTTATAAATGGTTCCAGCGTTAATTTCTTTTGAAGATGTAAATATTCTTCAGTGTTTAAAATTATACAATCAAAATCATCTCCGGCAGATCTTTCAATTTCATGAAATGTTTTAGGTGTCTCTACAATAAATTCTTGCTCAAGTTTACTAGATTTTTTTATATGATTTGCTAAAATTTCTGCTATTGCGTGTGCATCTTCTATTTTAGCATTATGAAAAGCATTATTTGAAATAATAAGTTTAATAGCCTTTTGGGGGTTAATATCACTTTTTGTCTGACAATTTGATATCATTACTAAAAAAACAGACAATATGAAATGAAATACTGCTTTCATATTATTTGTATAGATTTAAATAGTTTTGCCAGTATTCATCTTTAAATGGAAGCATTTTATCGACCATAAATAAATCTAAAAGTTGTTTTCCATAGCTGTCCTCATGTAATGAACTTAATATTTCACACATAAAATCTTTTCTTTTTCTATCCTTACTTCTTCCGTCAAATGAAATAACACCAAACAAAATTGGACCAGATTTATTAATAATATTCAAACTCTTTTTTAGTTGAGGATTTAATTCAAATAATAATTCTAAGGCAGGTCTGGATACAATTGCAGCAGTTGTTTTATTAAAGTAAACAGGTAATACAACATTTGTTGCTTTATAATCGTAATTAACAGCCTTAAAAAATGTTTCCTTAACAGAAAGTTTGGAATCTCGTAATAATTTATCCAGCCAAACTGAAGCTGAATTATAATTTGATTTTGATAATATAATTATTGATCCATCTTTTAAGGACTTAAGATCAGTAAAATTTTGTTCTCTTTTTGTTATTAGATAAAATTCAAATCCAACGCTGTTGTTTGTTTCGTTTACAAAAGTTAATTCTAATTTATTATTTCTCATTAGTATTTCAGTTTCAACAGTAGTTGCTAAAATAAAATCGAATGGTGTTTTTATTGATTCGGAAATTTCATCTACGCTATTACATATTTCAATTTTAATTTCTTCCTCAAGTTTCATTTTACGTTGAATATTCTGTGCTAGAATTTTTGTTGTAGCAATAGCATCTTCAGTTTTCATATTCTGTAAAAGATTGGTTGAAAAGATTAGTCGGAAATCTTTTTCTTGTGGATATAATTGATAAGCGTTAAACAAAAAACTTACTATTAGTATAGTAAAGCTTTTCTTAATCCAAAATATATTTTGCAAGTTTAAAAACATCTTCTATTTATATAACTCCATAAACTTTGTAAGATATTCTTCTTTATATGGAATTATTTTATCCAGGCTGAATAGACTGAGAAATTGTCTGCCGTCAGCATCGTTGTGCATTGTGGTTAGTATATCATAAATAAATTTTTCGCGTTCTTTATTTTTACTTTTAGTATCAAAACTTAAAACGCCAAACAGTAATGTTTTTGATGTAGCCATAATATTTAAATCTTTTTTGATGTTTGGATTTAATTCACACATTACATCAAAACTTTCTTTGGTAATTACTGCTGCATCAACCTTGTTGAAGAAAACAGGTAAAAGAATATTTGTTGGTTTGTAATCAAAAGTAATTTCCTCAAAGAATTTATTTTTTACAGGCAATTTATTTTCTCTTAGAATCTTCTCTAACCATAATGAAGGTGTCTGCCCATCGGACCGTGCAAGTATATTTAATTTTCGATTCTTCAAATCACTTAAATAGTTAATGTTTTTATCTTTTCTTGTAACCAAATAATATACAAAACCATAAGAGCCTTGTGTTTGATTAACTAAGACTGGTTTAACATTACCTTTTTTAAGCAACCTAACTAAAGCAACAGTTGTTGAAAGTACGAAATCAAAATTTATTTTGGTAGCATCAATCAATTCTTCATCATTTTTGCAAATAACTATTTCTGCTTCATCGTCAATCCCGTTTTGCTTTTTTACCTTTTCTGTAAAAATCTTTGTTAATGCAATTGCATCTTCCGTTTTTGTATTAAAGAAAAGTTCTTTTGAGTAAATAAATCTATAGCCTCCATTCGTGTTATCTTCCGTGTCCTGAGCAAAAAGCAAAGAAGAATAAACGATTGATAAAACAAAAAATACGATTAAGTGTTTAGCAATATTCGCGATAGCAAAGTTCATATTCTTATTTATATAATTCAAGAATGTTATCTAAATATTCCTGTTTAAAGGGTATCAATCTATCTACCAAGTAAAGTGTTAGAACTTGTTTGCCATAATTATTTTTATGAAGTTCTTGAAGATATTTTAATAGAAAACTTTTACGTTCATCATCTTTATTTCTCCCATCAAAACAAAACAAAGCATTTGGAAATGGTTTTGATTTTAGGACTACTATTGCTTCATTTTTAATTTTTGGATTTAATTCACAGATAAGATTGAAAGCTGATTCTGTTACAATTGCCGCGTCGGCCTTATTAAAAAATACTGGTAAAACTACGTTAGTAGTCTTGAAGTTATAAAGGACTTGTTTAAAAAACTTATTTTGTAAAGGGAGATTATTATCCTTCAAAATTTTATCCAGCCATAATGATGGTGCCTGACCTTCAGAATTTGAAAGGATGTAAATAATTCCATTCTTAATTTCTTTAAGGGTTTTTTTATTCTCTTTTTTATTCGTAATCAGATAATAAACATCACCATAACTATTATCGATTTCAGAAACTAAACTTGGTTGGATGTTAAATTTCTTTTTTAATTTTAGATATTCAATTGGTGAGATATAAAGTATATCAAATTGTGTTTTTAAACTATCAAGCAATTCTTTTTCGTTCTCACAAACAGAAATTTCAAATTCAGCTATAATGTTTCCGCTTTTGTTCAATTCAGCAGCTAAAATTTTTGTTGATGCTTCTACATCTTCAGGCTTAGTATTCTGAAACATACTTGAAGAAATTAATAATCTGTAAACATGTTCATCGTATTTTTGGCAGTAAGAAATATTATGGCCAAAAAGAACTCCAAGTAGAAGTATTATAGCTCTATATCTAATAATATTACAAATCATCAATTTGTTTTATTTAATAAGCTTTCCAATTGCGCCTTTAGTTCAACTCTTTCGTACAATGATATTTGGTACTGAGCCATCATGAATGCTTCCATTATTTGTGCTTCAATAAAATCTGCAACTTCTCCAATTTCATTTTGATAAGCACGTAAATTTAAATCTCTGTTTTCTGATGCAGCAATCATAGCTTCCTTTGAGCTATTTATTTTATCATCAGTTTTCTTAAGTTCAATAATTAATTGTTTTAATTTCATCTTTAAACTTTCTTCTACAAAAACTTTTTGTAATTGAATGCCCTTTAATTCAGCTTCATTCTCTTCAACCTTGCCCGAAGTTCTAAAACCATTAAATAATGAAAGCTGTAATCCTAATCCTGCAGTAAAAACATTTTTGTTTTGCTTTGTTGCAAATCCATTGTCATATTCGTTATCAAGTCTATGATAGTTTCCGAACAAGGCAATTGATGGATAATAATCACTTTGTGCTTCATCTATCTTAGCTTCGTAAATATTATTTGCTATATCAAGATTTTTTAAGTAAATATTTTCGGAAAGTAATTCATTCAGTGTTTCGTTTTCGTCAGGAGTTAAATACTGCACTTCGAGAGTCGAATCTTTTATAAAAATTTCAGAATCAAGTGGTAATCCGACATAATATTTCAATCCGGATTTCGCAACTTCGTTTTTACTTTTAAGTTCTGAAACGATTCCTCTAAAAGATTCAAGACTCATTTTATTTTTTAAAAAATCTAATTTACTAACAGTTCCAGATCCGGTTTGATACAAGCTTTCCGTTAAATGATATGTCGCTTCAAATCTTTCAAAAGCATCGTTACCGATTTTTAACAATTGCTGTGTTAGGATAACCGCGTAATAAGCTTTTTTAACATTTAGAGTTATTTCGTTCTCAGATATAGTAATGTTGTTTTCAGAAATTAATATGCTGTTTTCAACCTGATCAATTATTGAAGAAATTTTTCCGCCGGTAAAAACAGGATAAACAAGAGTAAGATCAGTAATAATGCTTTTATTGTCCATCAACTTAATATCCTGCGCAGGAATTTCTACAGGTGGAACCGGAAATGAACCAAGCGGGGTTTGCAGTGAACCAATACTAAAAGTTGAAGCCGGAAAAATAAAATTTTGTGGTTCATCTTGAATAAAAGCTTTTGCAGTAAGATCAAGACTTGGCCATCTGCCAGATTCTGCTTGCTTAAGATGTGATTTGCTAACTTCAAGTTTTGTTTCCGCAATTTGCTTTTGCTTACTGATTTCCTTCGCTAAATTAACGCAATCATTTAGGGAAAGATTTAAATAAGATTTTTCTTGAGTCATTATTGCAGGATTTGCAAGAAGCACGGTAAGTAGAATGGCTAGTAAAAGTTTCATAATATTCCTTTGCTGGATATCTTAACTTAATAAATATTCTGATTTTGAATTTTTTAAACGACAAATAATGTTCCAAGTTGCTTGGCAACAATTGCCCTCTGTATACAATCATAAAGTAAGAATGCCTACAAAAATCAAAATGTACTTTGTTCTAAATGATAACTAAGTATTTAGTAGGATTATTTTACTTTACATATTTCGTCAACTGTACATTATTATCCACTTATCAAGATATTATCGTAAATATTTACGAAATGTTTTGTCATTGAGTCTAAATCTTTAGTTTTATTTATTTTTTAAGCTTTGTAACTTAAAATCAATAAACAAAAAAATTCTATGCAAATTGGCAAATACAAACTAAAAACAATTCAATCTGGTAATTTTAGATTGGATGGTGGAGCTATGTTTGGAATAATTCCAAAACCACTTTGGGAAAAAACTAATCCACCGGATGAATTGAATCGAGTTACACTTTCTACAAGAAATCTTTTACTAATAAGTGATGATAAAAGAATTTTAATTGATACCGGAATGGGAAATAAGTGGGATGAAAAATCAAGAAATATTTATAACATCAATCCTAAACTTGATCTTGAACATGAACTTGAACTCTTAGGAGTAAAATCAGAAGAAATAACTGATATACTTTTAACGCATCTTCATTTTGATCACACAGGCGGATCTACTAAATATGAAAATGGGAAACTTTTTCCAGCTTTTCCAAATGCAAAATATTTTGTGCAAAAGAAAAATTTTGAATGGGCAATGAATCCTTCAGACAGAGATAAAGGAAGTTACATCAAAGAAAATTTTGAGCCTTTGGTTAAAGAAGGAGTTTTAAATCTTGTTGATGGAGAAATAGATTATGATGATAATATTTCTTTCAGAATTATTAACGGACATACTTTTGCACAACAGATGATAAAAATTTCTGATTCATCGAATACAATATTGTATTGTGCTGATCTGATGCCTTTTGTTTCGCAAATAAGAATTCCTTATGTGATGGGTTATGATCTGCAACCTATCGTAACAGTTCAGGAAAAGAGAAAATATCTTCAATTAGCGGCAAATGAAAACTGGTATTTATATTTTGGTCACGACCCTGAATTTGCATTAGCAACAGTTAAGCATTCAGAGAAGGGAATTATTCAAGATAAAGTTTTTAAGGATTTTGAATAATGGAAGATGGATATACAAAAGTGTGTAAAGTTTCCGAGTTAAAAGAAAATCAAGGAAAAAGATTTTTAATTAATGATGTTGATATTGCTGTATTTAAAGTAAATGAGGAAGTGTTTGTGTTAAATAATACTTGTCCTCATCAACACACTACAATAATTTATGATGGATTCATTGAAGATGGCTGCGTTGTTTGTCCTGCTCACGGTTGGATGTTTAATTTAACAACTGGTAAGCAACCAACAGGTGCGCGAGGATTGGATTCTTATCCAGTTAAAATTATAAATGATGAAGTGTTTGCTATAATAAAAGCCAAAGAACTAAAGTGGTGAACATTTTATATTATGGGAAAGTTGACCAATCAAATAGTTATCGAAAAAGCAAAGCATATTGGATTTGATATTGTGGGTTTTGCAAAAGCTGATTTACTTGAAGACGAAACCGAAATACTTCAGCAATGGTTAGATAAAGGTTATCAAGCATCAATGAGTTATATGGAGAAAAATCTTAACAAGCGAAAAGATGTTAAAGAAATTCTTTCAAATGCTAAAAGTGTAATTTCACTAGCAATTAACTATTACACTCCTGAAAAACATTCTCATGAAATCGATAAAGGAAAAGTTTCGCGTTATGCCTGGGGAAAAGATTACCATCTTGTCATCTGGCAAAAACTAAATGAACTTGAGACAGAATTAAAAGAACTTGAACCTGAACTTGAAACTCTATCATATGTTGATACTGGACCCGTTATGGATAAAGCCTGGGCTGTAAGGGCAGGAATTGGTTGGATGGGTAAACATACAAATGTAATTAATCCAAACATTGGAAGCTGGTTCTTTATTGCTAACATCATTACAAATTTTGAGTTTGAGTATTCTGAAATCATTACCGATCATTGCGGAACTTGCACAGCTTGTATTGATGCTTGTCCTACAAATGCAATTGTTCAGGAATATAATGTTGATGCGAATAAATGTATTTCATTTCAAACAATTGAAAACAAAGATGAGATTCCTGTTGAATTAAAAGGGAATTTTGATAATTGGATTTTTGGTTGTGATATTTGTCAGGATGTTTG
>CXWK01001172.1_pt2 | contig 70725 bp, 58 predicted proteins | sample 590851 | NCBI WGS metagenome assembly CXWK01 (sample SAMEA3498364, study PRJEB10139) | wastewater metagenome | biome: wastewater treatment plant; material: activated sludge | place: Denmark | collected 2014-08-01 | reverse complement strand
GGCCGCCGCCGACCTCGGGGATCTGCATCAAGGTCCACGCGCCTTGCAGATTGGTGTAATCCTTGGGCGCGACGTAGATCACATCGCCGGGGCTCAACAGGTCGGTGGCCGCCGCCGGCGTTTTTTTGGTTGCAGGGACTTTGGCCCATTTCAACTCGTCAAGCCCGACCTCGACTGCCTCGCGCTCCTTGACCAGCGCGCCATCCTGCTGGCGCGCGGGCTTGAAGCCGACCACGACCTTGGATTTCTGCGCTTCGAGCACCACGCCCAATCGCCAGGGCGCGATGTCGGACGGACTGTCGACGGCGCCGAGCGGCACGCCCCAATCGCCCGAGATATCAATTTTGGCCACAGGCCCGCGCCAGCCTTGCGTGCGGTCGAACTTCACCAGGCCGTCGATCAGCGCGTGACGCGCCATCTGCTGCAGCTTGGGATCGAGCGTGGTGCGTACCGACATGCCGCCGCCGTAGAGCTTGTCTTCACCATAGCGGGTCAGCAGCGTGCGCCGCACTTCCTCGGCGAAGAATTCAGCCGTTGAGATATGCGCACCGGTCTGGCGCAGGTTGACCGAGAGTGGCTTCTTGCGGGCCGCCTCGGCTTCCTCACGGGTGATGTAGCCGTTCTCGGCCATCTGACCGATGATCCAATCCCGGCGCTCGGTCGCCTTCTCCTTCTGCCGGAAAGGATGATAGTTGTTGGGCGCCTTGGGAAGGGCTGCGAGATAGGCCGCTTCCTCGATGTCGAGATTGGCGAGTTCCTTATTGAAATAGGTGAGGCTCGCCGCCGCCACGCCATAGGAGTTGAGGCCGAGATAGATCTCGTTGAGATAAAGTTCGAGGATCTTGTCCTTGGAATAGGCACGCTCAATGCGGATGGCGAGGATCGCCTCCTTGATCTTGCGTTCGATCGACCGTTCGTTGGTGAGCAGGAAGTTCTTGGCGACCTGCTGCGTGATGGTGGAGGCACCCTGGGCACGCTTGTTGCCGCCACGCATCTTGGTTTCCACGGCCGCATAGACGGCACGTGCGATACCCTGGAAATCGAGGCCGCCATGTTCGTAGAAGCGGCGATCCTCGGCCGACAGGAACGCGCCGAGCACCCGTTTGGGGATCGAAGTCACGGGCACGAAGATGCGCCGCTCGCGGGCGAATTCCGAGATGAGCGACCCGTCATGCGCGTGAATACGCGTCATCACCGGCGGCTCGTACTTGGAGAGGCTCTCGTAGTCGGGAAGATCTTTCGACGCCTGATAGAGCAGGAAGCCGGCTGCACCCGAGACCGCCAGGAAAATCAGCACGAACGTCGCAAAGCCGAACCCCAGGAAGCTGAGGAGCAGGCTCTTGCGCCTTTTCTTGCGCTTTTTGGGCGCGGCGGGCGGCGGTAGCGTGGGCTGTCGCATCAGGCTCAACGGTATCGGGGGTTATTGCGGCTGATCTAGCGGTTCCGTTGCGTCGCAGCAAGCGGCCCCTGTCCAGCGCGCCAATGTAGCATGGAATGTGGCAGCACGTCGTCCTCCAGATCGCTGAACTTCAAGGATGTTCCGCAGTTCTTTTGTTGAAATAGGTATTCACGGCCGCGGCAATTGAGCCTGCGACCTGCTTTTGCCAGGCGATCGAACTCATTTGCTGCTCATCATGGGCATTGCTCATGTAACCCAGTTCGACCAGCACCGACGGGGCATGGGTCTGCTTCAAAACCTTGAAGGCCGCCGAGCGCTGCGGGTCTTTGGACAGCGCGATGGCCTTGCCGAGACCGCGCACCAGCACATTGGCGAAATCGGCTGAAAAGTTTGACGTTTCCCGCTTCATGAGATCGATCAGGATGTTTTTGACCTGGTCTCCGCCTTCGGAATTTGCGAACTCCAGTCCGGCGATCAGGTCGGAAGCGTTTTCCTTCTCCGCCATCAGCCGCGCCTGCTCGTCGGACGCGCGTTCCGAAAGCGTGTAGACGGTGGCGCCGCGGATGGCCTGAGCCAGATTGCGCTCCTCGATCGAGTCGGCATGGAGCGAGATGAACAGATCCGCCTCGTTGTCGCGCGAGAATTTGAGCCGCCGGTCGAGCGACACGAACACGTCGGTCGTTCGCGTCATCTTGACCTCGTAGCGGCCGGTTGCGCGCAGTGCCGCCCGCAACTGTTCGCCGACAGCGAGGACGACGGCCTTTTCCGTGACGTTGCCCGTACCCGAGGCGCCAGGATCGATGCCGCCATGGCCCGGATCGATGACGATGACGGGTTTGGCGCGCGGGCTCGCTTTCGGTTTGATGGGCTCATCGGCCGCTGGCGCGGGTTTGGCGTGACGCTCCGCACCAGTGCCGGCACCGAAGGATGCGGCGTCCGTTGACTTGAGCGACACCTTCAGAACCACGCCGCCGTTGCCGCCGGCCGAGGTCATCTCGGCGCCCGCGATCTTGACCGGCCCTTTGGTGTCGATGACAACCCGGGCCTTCCGTTCAGCGAACAGGCCGTAGCGGAAGGCGGTGATCAATCCCTCCTTTTGCCGGCCGGCCTCGGGCGGGAGTTTGAAGGCGACGTCGGGCAAATCGACAATCACGCGATAGGGGTTGGCGAGTGTGAAAACCTCCGCCGTCACGCCCTCGGTGAGGGTCAACTCGAACGTCGTGGCCTCGCCTGACGACTGAACATGCGTGCTGACCGCGACCGATGCCGCATGCACCAGAGTTGGAATGGCGACAGTGAAAAGCTGGGCGATGACAAGCAGGACAACAGCGCACGCGCGGGCCGGGGGTGTGCCCCAAACCCGTTTGCGGTTCTCTGCCGAGGGACACACCCCCTGATTGCCCATCACCACCCCTGCACCAATCCGCCTGCGCCATCGGCAGGCCTTGTTCTGGAGCGCGGATTTCGCCCCGGGTGCACCGCTACCGCCCAAGAATCGATTTTAAGGCTTTGTTTTCCTTCAATGATGTAGTGTTGCCAAGTGTCCAGCACTGAGCCATCCCCGGAAAGTCTTATAGCACTTGCCCTCGGGGGTGCGACCACGTACACTTCACAGTGATCCGGCCACGGCTCTTCAAAACTGCGTCTTGCGCACTTTGAAATGGGTCGTTGTGAACCCTGATCGGCCTGCTGCAGTCTTCAATAAAATCCTGCGTTCACAGGTAATTAGGTTCACACGGACGGCATCGAAAGCTCGCTTTGAGGGCGCGTTTGCGTCGACCTCGCCGAACTTGCCGATGCACATCGCAGAGCACCGCAGGGTTGCATCAGCGATGAGACACTTAACGATGCGTGCGCTGCGCCACAGCCATCCGCAGACGGCACCCGCAGAAAGAGGGTGCCTCGCAAGGTCTGTGAGCGGGCCCTCCAAAGGGTTGTACCCGCACGCCGGAATTTCCAATCCCTGACACGTGGTCCATGCGCCCGCTGGACCCGCCGCCAGGACAAACCGATCGAGCCATGACACCTGATCGCTACACATCCAGCCACGCTCAGCCGGCCTTGCCGCCGGCAGCGCGCCGGTGTGCCAGGGGTCGTCGCTTGCCCATCTCAACACCTACAGATGCGCGCCCGTGCGCTGCGCTTCCCACCCGTCCTTATTCACTACGGACAGGGAGCCCGCCCGCGCCCCGGCGCGCGAAGGAACATCTATGTCGAACAGCAAAATGCTTATCGATGCCACGCATCCCGAGGAAACCCGGGTCGTGGTGCAACGGAACGGCCGGGTAGAGGAATTCGATTTCGAAAGCGCAGCCCGAAAGCTGCTGCGCGGGAACATCTATCTCGCCAAGGTCACGCGCGTGGAGCCATCGCTCCAGGCCGCATTCATCGACTACGGTGGAAACCGCCACGGCTTCCTCGCCTTCAACGAAATTCATCCCGACTACTATCAGATCCCGGTGGCGGATCGTCAGGCCCTGCTCGACGAGGAAGCAGCCGCCGAGGCCGAGCTGGAGGCTGCCGCCGACCGCCGCGCCGAAGCCCTTGCCCGCCGCGCAGGCCAGCAGCCGCGCCGCAATGAAGGTCCCGTCCCGGAAGCCGAAAGCGTTACCGACGCCGGCGAAACGGAGTTGGACGCAGTCCCGTCGTCTGTCGAGCCCGAAGGCGATGACAGCGAAGGCTCCAACATCATCGATGTCGAGGAAGACGAACACATCGAGGAAGTGGGCGGCGAAGGCGACGACGACGACGTGCCGATGACGATGCCGGCGCGCGCCGCCGGTACCGCGGACACGATCTCCGAACCGATGCTCGCCGACGCGGCAGACGACGCCCCTGCGGCTGGCGAAGCCGGATTGGCTCCGTCCGTTCCCGCGTTCATGCCTCAAGAGTCCGGCGCCGAGGATCACGCCGGCGGCGCTGACGATGTCCGCGTGTCAGCTGACGATGAAATCGCAGGTTCTGACGGCGATGATCATCACGACGATGACCAGCACGACGATGACCATCACGAACACGAACACGAACACGAACATGACCACGATCACGACGAGGCCCACCACGGCGCCGAAGCGGCCGGCGACGAGCCTCTCCACGGCCGGGCCGACGATGCCGGCGGCAACGGCGACATGCTGGAAGAGGTCGCCATCCGTCCGCGCCGCCGTCCGCGCAGCTACAAGATCCAGGAAGTCATCAAGCGCCGCCAGATCATCCTGGTTCAGGTCGTCAAGGAAGAGCGCGGCAACAAGGGCGCCGCTCTCACCACCTACCTGTCTCTTGCAGGCCGCTACACCGTCTTGATGCCGAACACGGCACGCGGCGGCGGCATCTCGCGCAAGATCACCAATCCGCAGGACCGCAAGCGCCTCAAAGCCATCGCTCAGGAGCTCGAAGTGCCGGAGGGCATGGGGCTCATCATCCGCACCGCGGGTGCGGCGCGGACCAAGCAGGAAATCAAGCGCGACTTCGAATACCTATTGCGGCTGTGGGAGAGCGTGCGCGATCTGACGCTGCAGTCGACGGCGCCGAGCCTCGTCTACGAGGAAGGCGACCTCATCAAGCGCTCGATCCGCGATCTCTATAACAAGGACGTGGAAGAAGTCGTGGTGGCTGGCCAGGCCGGCTATCAGGAGGCGGCGGCGTTTATGCATATGCTGATGCCGAGCCACTCCAAGAACGTCATCGAATACAAGGAACCGACGCCGCTGTTCACCAAGTACGGCGTCGAACGGCAATTGAACGCCATGTTCTCGCCGCAGGTGACGCTGCGTTCCGGCGGCTACATCGTCATCAACCAGACCGAAGCGCTCGTCGCCATCGACGTGAACTCGGGCAAGTCGACACGCGAATTCTCGATCGAAGAGACCGCGCTGGCGACGAACCTCGAAGCCGCCGACGAAATCGCCCGCCAGTTGAAGCTGCGCGATCTTGCCGGACTGATCGTGATCGACTTCATCGACATGGAAGAGAAGCGCAACAACCGCGCCGTCGAGAGGCGGTTGAAGGATGCGCTGCGCCATGACCGGGCCCGTATCCAATTGGGGCGCATTTCGCACTTTGGCCTCATGGAAATGTCGCGCCAGCGGCTGCGCACCGGCGTGCTCGAAGGCTCGACCTCGCAATGTCCGCATTGCCAGGGCACCGGCATCATCCGCTCGACCGAAAGCATCGCTCTGGCCGTGCTGCGCGGGCTGGAAGATGCAATAACCGCCGGCGCCCATTCGGCGCTCATCGCCACCACCACGCCAACGGTGGCGCTCTATATCCTCAATTCCAAGCGCGCCTATGTGACCGACATGGAAGCCCGTCACGGCTATCCCGTCACGATCGTCGGATCGGACCGCATCCAAGGCGCCAACTTTACCGTTGAACGTGGCGCAGCCACCGCGCTGCCCCGCCGTCCGGAACGCGCCGCCGTCAACATGGACTGGGGCTTCGCCGGCGAGGAAGAAGAGGCGCCGGGCTTCGAAGGCGGTCAGATCGAGACTGTCGGCGAGATCGAGGAAGACCTGGAGAGCGCGCCGCGCGAACGCCAGGGCCGCGAGCCGGGCCGGGACCGTGGCGAAGGCGAAGAAGACGGTGGCCGCCGCAAACGCCGCCGCCGCCGCGGCAGGGGCCGCGGAGGCCGGGACGAACGGAACGAAGAGTTCCGCAACGCCGATGATCGCGAAGATCGGGCAGCCGGTGCGGCTGCGGACCGCGACGACGAGGATGACGCCGATGCTGACGTGCAGAACGCTGCCGCAGCAGACCGCGACATGAGCGAAGGCGCCGACGATGACGGCGAGAGCAACGGCTCGGGCGTCGCCCGGGGCGATCGCTCCGATGATGGCCGCGGCGAGCGCAATGGCCGCCGCCGCCGGCGCGGTCGCCGTGGTGGCCGGCGCGGACGGGACCGCGACGGTAACGGCGCTCCCGGCCAATCGGCGGAAAATGCCGGCGGGGCTGGTGATGACTTCGAGCCGGCAGCCAATCAGCCGGGACTTGGACCGCAACCTGACCTTGCCGACGGGGCAGTTGCTGGCAATGACGACTTCGTTTCCCCGTCGCGGACGGCCGAACCGCGTCGCGCGGAGCGGATTTGGGACGTCCGCGTCTCCAACGACGACACCGCGCCTGCGCCCGAAGCTGAACAGGTGACGCCGGCGCCGGCCGCGGCCGCCCCCGCTCCTGAACCGGCTTCTCGTATCGCGGCACCCGAGCCCGAACCGCAAGCGGAGGCGCCGAACCGCCGCCGGCACGAACTGGGATCGAGCGAGCCGCGCATCGAGCGTGTGGTGGTCCGTCCCGACCAGGTATCGGAGGCGGCAAGCGAGGCCGCGCCGGCACCCCAGCGCAAGGGCTGGTGGCAGCGCAAGTTCGGCGGCGAGTAGCGCCTGCGGAATTGACGACTGATTTCAAGATGTCAGACGCCCGGATAGCAGCTCGTCCGCTTCCGGGCGTTCTGCCGTCCCCCTTAGCGGCGTGTGCAAGGACAGCGCACCGCACATGGTGCCCTTGGCGGCGATCCCACGCCTTGCTGGTGCCCCAATCGGACAGCCTCAATCGCATCAAAGTATGCGGGTTCGCCGTCTTCGAGAAAAATCTGGTCGAGATACGTGGACGGCGGCCCGGGCGTTTGGGAGCCTTGCTGTGGCAGGGTTTGACCCCGTGCGACTTCCTCAATAGCCTGTGCCCGGTCCGCCGGTTCAGGTGTGTTGCGACCACGTTGACGACCTAAAGGCTGCGCCGATGCTGAGCACCACATGCGATCCTCGCACCGACACCCCTTGGACCTCGAGAAAGGGACCGCAGGCGCGCGCCATCCGGCTGGCGGTTGTGGCCGCCTGTTCGCTGGCGGCAGTGCTTTCTACCGCACTTGCGCCACCCGCCACGGCCCAGGGGTTGCCACTCATACGCGACAGCGAAATCGAGGCGCTGCTGTCTGACTATGCCCAGCCTATATTCCGGACCGCGGGCCTGGGCACCGGCCGCGTTGCCGTGCGACTGGTCAAGAACGAAGCATTCAACGCCTTCGTTCTCGACGGCAACAACGTGTTCATGCACACCGGAACGCTGCTCCAGGCACAGACGCCGAACGAGGTGATCGGCGTTATCGCGCATGAGACGGGTCACATTTCCGGCGGCCATATGGCGGCGCTGCGCGCGCGCATCGCCAAGGATCAGACCCGCGCCCTGCTGACACAAATTCTCGGCATCGGCGCCATGATCGCTGGCGGCGTCGCCGGTGGCGATGGCGGCCGGGATGTCATGTCGGGCGGCCAAGCCGTGCTCCAGGGCGGCAACGAAGTGATCATGCGCGGGTTGCTGTCGGAGCGGCGATCGCAGGAATCGGCGGCCGATCAGGCTGGCCTCAAATACCTCAATGCCACGCGGCAATCGGGCAAGGGCATGCTCGAAACGTTCGAACGGTTCGCCCAGCAGGAGTACGTCTCCGACCAGTATAAGGACCCATTCGTGCGCAGCCACCCGGTCGCCACCGATCGATTGGCGCGTCTGCGCGACCTGGCAGCCGCGAGCCCCTATTTCGGCACGCCCGACAGTGCTGAAATGCAACTACGTCATGATCTGATGCGGGCCAAGCTTTCGGGATACCTGGAGCGGCCGGGCATCGTCATGAACCGCTATCCGGCGAGCAATACGTCGCTGCCGGCCCGTTACGCCCGCGCGGTCGCCCGTTTCTTCCAGGGCGGATCAGGTGCGCTCGAAGCCTCCATCGCCGAGATCGACAAACTCATCAAGGACCGGCCGGACTATGCCTACTTCTACGAGTTGAAGGGCGACATCCTGATGCGCTCCGGCAAGCACGCCGAGGCCGTCCCCTACCTGCGGCAAGCCTTGAAGATTGCCCCCGATAGCCCGTTGATGCGGGTCCAGCTTGCCACCGCGCTGCAGCAGCAGGGCGAAGCGGGGATCAACGAATCCATCGCCTTGCTGCGCAAGGCCATCGTCGAGGACAAAAACGCAAACGCCTACCGGATGCTGGCCAACGCCTATTACAAGCAGGGCAAGGGGCCCGAGGCCGATGCCATGACCGCGCAGGCCTATTTCCTTGAAGGTAACCTGAAGCAATCCCAGATATTCGCCAAACGCGCGCAAGTGAAGTTGAAGCCCGGCTCACCCGAGTGGTTGAAAAACGACGATATCATCAACTACAAGCCTCAGACCTAGAGGACCGGCGCCCGGTCCCGGTCCAAATCAAAAGGAAGTCTCACGCATGTCTTGGAAGTCCGTAGTCGCGAAACTGCCGAAGCCTAAGCACCTCTTGGGCGCTGCGGCCGGCCTAGTGCTTGCCGGTACTTTGGCAACGACGCTGACGCGCGCGGTCGCCGAAGATCAGCCACAAGCCGTGACACCGGCCGCAGGCGCTACGGTCTTCACCGATGAGCAGAAGAAAGCACTCGGCGACATCATCAAGGACTACCTCGTCAAGAATCCCGAGGTGCTGATCGAGGCCCAGACCGCGCTTGAAGCGAAGATGGAGAAGGAACAGGCCGAGAAGCTCAAGGCCTTCATGGCCGAGAACGCCAAATCCATCTATCGCAATGCCGATAGCCCGGTCGCGGGCGATCCCAACGGCGACATCACCGTGGTCGAGTTCTTCGACTACAACTGCGGCTACTGCAAACGCGGGCTGCCCGAGGTTCAGAAGCTGATCGAGACGGATAAGAAGGTCCGTTTCGTCTTCGTCGAATTGCCCATCCTGTCCAAGGGCTCGGTAGAAACCGCCAAGATTGCGCTCGCAGCCAAGCGGCAAGGCAAGTACTGGGAGTTTCATCAGGCCATGCTGACTGCCAAGGGGCAGGCCAACGAAGCCTCGGCATTGAAGGTTGCTGAAGGGCTCGGGCTCGACATGGCCAAGCTCAAGGCCGACTATGCCGGAGATGCCGTCAAGGCTGAATTGGAAAGCATGAGCGCTCTTGCCAAGAAAATGCAGATCAACGGCACGCCGCACTTCCTTGTCGGCGACAAGTCGATCCCCGGCGCGCCGGAAGACCTGCACAATCAGCTCGAGGCCCTCGTCGGCGATTTCCGCAAGACCGGCTGCAACTATTGTTAACGGCTCCGCGGGGGGCTAAAATTGTATAGCGATGTCCGATGGTTGCGACCCATCGGCGCTGTCAACACCTGCCTCGTTTCGTGCCCTTTCCGGGGTCGTGGAAAGCTGATAGACCGGGCAACCGAATGGATTTCCCGCTTAGGTCTTGAAAGCAAACGCCGCCCGATGGCTCATCGCGTCTTCGTCCTCAACGGTCCGAACCTCAATATGCTCGGCCTTCGCGAGCCGGCAATCTATGGCAAGGATACGCTCGACGACATCAAGGCGCGGGCCGAGACGCGCGCCAAGAGCCTCGGCCTCCAGATCGACTTCCGTCAGTCGAACATCGAAGGCGAACTGGTCAACTGGATCCAGGAGGCACGCACCAAGGCCAAGGGGATCATCCTCAACGCCGGCGGCTATACCCACACGTCGGTGGCGATCCTCGACGCGCTGCAGGCCGCCGAACTGCCGGTCATCGAGGTTCACCTCTCCAACATTTTCCGCCGCGACGAATTTCGCCAGCACTCCTACATCTCGCTTGCGGCGACAGGCGTGATCTGCGGACTGGGCGCGCAAGGATACGAACTGGCGCTTGATGCCATGGCGCAAATTCTGGCCCGGCAGAAACCGGCCAAATAGTTGAGTGGCGGATCACCGTCTGCCACGGAGACATTCGAATTTTCTGAACGCACGCGACGAAGGGAAGAGCGACTGATGACAGCGAAAGATCAAGGGGCAAAGGCCACAACGGCTGAAGGCCAAATGATCCGCGAGTTGGCGGAGCTTCTGAACGATACAGGGCTCACCGAAATCGAAATCGAGAAGAGCGGGCTCAAGATCCGCGTCGCCAAGACCGTACAAGCCGCGGCCGCACCCGTGCATTATGCGCCGCTGCCAGCCGCCGCGGCGCCCGCGGCCGGCGCTGCGGCGAAAGCTGCCGAGGCAGTTCCTTCCGCAGCCGCCTCCGATCCGGCCAAGCATCCAGGCGCGGTCAAGTCGCCGATGGTCGGCACCGCCTATCGTTCGCCGGAGCCGGGCGCGCCGATGTTCTGCGAGGTCGGTACCAAGGTCACCCAGGGCCAGACGCTGCTCATCATCGAAGCCATGAAGACGATGAACCAGATCCCGGCCCCGCGCTCCGGCACCGTGACCGCCATCCTGTTCGAAAATGCGCAGCCCGTCGAATACGGCGAGCCCCTCATCGTGATCGAATGACTTTCGTGAAGCCCTAGCGCCGTGAGCGTGGAGAAGCCCACCCCAATGTTTGACAAGGTTCTGATCGCCAATCGCGGAGAAATCGCGCTGCGCATACAGCGCGCGTGCAAGGAATTGGGGATCGCGACCGTTGCCGTCCATTCCACCGCCGACGCTGATGCCATGCACGTGCGTCTGGCCGACGAGAGCGTCTGCATCGGCCCGCCTCCGGCGCGCGAAAGCTACTTGAACATTCCAGCCCTCGTCACCGCCTGCGAGATCACCGGCGCCGATGCCGTGCATCCGGGCTATGGCTTCCTGTCGGAGAACGCCCGCTTCGCCGAGATCCTGGAAGAGCACAAGATCACCTTCATCGGCCCGACGTCGGAACACATCCGCATCATGGGCGATAAGATCGAAGCCAAGGAAACGGCGAAGAAGCTCGGCATTCCCGTGGTGCCGGGTTCCGACGGCGCGGTGACGAGCGAGACCGAGGCGATGAAAGTCGCCAAGGATATGGGCTTTCCCGTACTTATCAAAGCTGCGGCCGGCGGTGGCGGGCGCGGCATGAAGGTCGCTCATACGGCGGCCGATCTGGGTCTTGCGTTGGCCACGGCCAAGTCGGAGGCGAAAGCAGCCTTCAACGACGACGCCGTCTATATCGAAAAGTATCTACAGAAGCCACGTCACATCGAAATTCAGGTGTTCGGCGATGGCCAGGGCAACGCGGTGCACCTCGGCGAGCGTGATTGCTCGCTGCAGCGCCGCCACCAGAAAGTATTGGAGGAGGCCCCCTCGCCCGCGCTCAACGCGGCCCAACGCGCCAAGATCGGCGAGACGGTTGCGGCGGCGATGCGCAAGATCAAGTATCGCGGCGCCGGCACGGTCGAATTCCTGTTCGAGGACGGCGAGTTCTACTTCATCGAGATGAACACGCGATTGCAGGTCGAGCATCCTGTCACCGAATCCGTGACCGGCCTCGATCTGGTGCTGGAGCAGATCCGCATCGCCTCCGGCGCGCCCTTGAGCATCACCCAGGACGACGTGGTCCTCTCAGGTCATGCTATCGAGTGCCGCATCTGCGCCGAGAACGCCAAGACCTTCCGCCCTTCGCCGGGACAGATCACCTATTACCATCCGCCCGGCGGGCTCGGCGTGCGCGTCGACAGCGGCATCTATCAGGGCTACCGCATCCCGCCGTTCTACGACAGCTTGATCGCCAAGCTGATCGTGACCGGGCGCACGCGCAACGACTGCCTGATGCGGCTGCGCCGTGCGCTTTCCGAATTCGTTATCGACGGGATCGAGACCACCATCCCGCTGTTCCAGGATTTGATGAAGCAATCCGATATCGTCGACGGCATGTATGATATTCATTGGCTCGAAAAGCACCTGGGGATGAAATAGACTGCAGGTGCGGGCGCCGAGGGATCGCGCCCGGTTTGAAGGTAATTTGAACGTACCCCCATGGCGTCGCGCGACGACCCGATGCTGGAAATCACGCCGCAGGTCCTGCTCAAGGCCTACAGTTGCGGCATCTTTCCCATGGCGGAAAGCGCCGACGATCCGGCGCTTTATTGGATCGAGCCGCAGCACCGCGGCGTACTGCCGATCGCGGACGCCCACTTTCCCCGCCGGTTGCTGCGCACCGTGCGCACCACACGCTTGGTCGTGAAGACCGACACCCATTACGAGGCGGTGATCGACGGTTGCGCGGCGTCGCGGCCGGGACGCACGTCGACCTGGATCAACAGGCGCATCCGGACGCTCTACCGTGAGCTTTTCCAGCTAGGCCATTGTCACACCGTGGAGGTATGGAACGGCAATCGGATTGTTGGCGGGCTTTACGGCGTGGCGCTCAAAGGCGCGTTCTTCGGCGAAAGCATGTTCTCCTATGAGCGTGACGCGTCGAAGATCGCTCTCGTCCACCTCGTGGCACGGCTCAAGGTCGGCGGCTTCACGCTGCTCGATACGCAATTCGTGACCGAACATCTGCGCCAGTTCGGCACCATCGAACTGGAGCGCGACGAATTTCAAGTCGAACTTGAAAAGGCCCTTCAGATCGAAGCCGACTTCAACGCCCTGCCCTCAATTGTTTCGGGCGCCGAAGCCATTGCGCTCGTTGACGCAACATAAGCGCCAGACCTGTTCCTTGCGGGACAGCGGCGCCGTTACATTCCTGCGACTGTGGACCATCGGGTGACATTCGTCTGCCTCCCGACCGCACGAGGCATCGCCTCGTCAACGCAATCGACACAGGAGTATTTTCGAAATGATTGCCAAGTCCACACTCGCCGTCGCCGGCCTCGCGGTCGTCGCGCTCTCGACCGTCTCGGGTGCGGCCAACGCCGGGCACCGGCATCACCGCCACTTCTTTTTCGGGCACCACAATCATCACAGGCTGCACATCGTGCCCGTCTATCGCGACTGCGGCTTCTATCGTGAAATGTGGGAGGACACCGGCCGCTTCTACTGGAAGCGCAAATACTACATCTGCAAGGGCTGGTGGTAAGACCCACTCCTGCTGCAGATCAGCCGCCCCCGAACCTCTGGTTCGGGGGTTTTTCTGTGTCCGGAATGAAACCTATCGCCGGGGCGAACGGCGCGGACACGGCATCGTCCTTGCGCGGAAAAATTAGGCTCACTATGCTTAATGTTGTATCTGCGCATATTGAGTGGGGATGATCATGAAAAAACCATTGCTCGCGGCAGGCCTCGTCGTGTCGGGGATTATGTTCACTTCAACGGTCGCGGACGCCCGTTGCACTGCCGAATTCTATCGCGGCTTCGGCGTTGCCAAGAAATGGAAGCAGGGCCGGGCCAATGCACGCGCCGATTGGAGCAATCGGGTGGAAGGCCATCTCGGCTGGCCGTGGTCCGTGTGGGCCAAGGCGCGCGTGAAAAGTGAAACCTGCAATTGGAATGGCAAGCGCAATTCCTGCGTCAGCAAGGCCTATCCCTGCCGCTGAGCTTTCCTTTTCGGAAACGCGCCTTTCGTAGACCAGCACCTCCCGGGCTCGATTGGGGCCCGGGTCTGCTATGGCTGTGGTCTTCAACACGCACTGTGACGACTTCGTTGACGCCGGCCCGGGCGGTGCTTGCATTATCCGCAGGGCGATGACAAACCCGGACAGGTCCGCCCAGCCGGCAGCGCTATCTGCCAAATGACACGAGTAACCCGTATGGTGCCTGGTTCCGCTCGCCTCCTCATTGCCCTCGCCTGCGCCGTCTTCCCGGCAACGTCGCTCCTGGCCCACCATTCGTTCGCGCCGAAATACGATCCGGCCAAGCCGGTGCGCGTGTCCGGCGTCGTCGGCAGCGTCTCTCTGCAGAACCCGCATTCGTATTTCGAGATCGACGCGGGCGCAAAGACCTGGCGGGTTGAAACCGAAGGCGTCGCTGCCGCCAAGGCCGCCGGCCTTTCGACCGACAATCTCAAACAGGGTGTGAAAGTCAGCGTGTCCGGATGGCTCGCGCGTGACGGTTCGCCAAGCCTTGGGTTGCACACCATCACCATCGGCGGCAAGACGCTGACGATGCGGCGATCGGCGCGGTAGGACAGCAACTGATGCCCGAGCACACGCCAGATCCGCTTTGGGACCCGGTGACGAACTCGGCGCTGAGCACCTTCATCCGGGAATCGCTTTGGGCCTACCCAGCGCTCGAAACCGTGCATCTCATCGGCCTGGCGCTCATATTCGGCCCTATTTTGATGTTCGACCTGCGGGTTCTCGGACGCAGCAGCGACATGAACATCCGCCGCATGCATCAGACGTTTCTGCCGTGGGTGTGGACCGGGTTCGCGCTCAATATCGCGAGCGGCGTTCTGCTGTTCATTTCCGATGCGGCCGAATTCGCGTCGAGCCCGGCACTTTATGTGAAATTGGCGCTGATCGCCCTGGCGGGCATCAATGCCTTGATGTTTCAGAGATTGCTCTTTCCGCGATTGCCGGGAGCCAGCGCCAGCAGCACGCTTGCGGGCGCAGCCAGAGTGTCGGCCGCTGTGTCGATCCTGTTGTGGACCGGCATCATCGTCGCCGGGCGGATGATCGCTTACATCAAGTAGACCGGCCCGGGCCTTTCGGGCCGCCCCGGCTTCTCACCGCATGTTCCGCCTGGAACAGCGGCAACACGCGGCGCCCGGCACAATCCATTTCGACAGTTCGGCCCCGCCCCCATCACCCGAACCGTCCATCGACCGGGCCAGCTCCTCCGTCCCGCCCGGTCCTTAAAGCCCCTCGAGCCCGCCCCGCTCGAGGGGCCATTTTTTTGTTTTCCGCCAACATCTTGAGAATTCGCCCGGCGTTGCCGATGGAAAATTCCAGTTATCCACAGACCGGTTGGAATAGGCAGCGAGATGTCCCGTTGTCAGGAGGACTGCGGCAAACGTTGCCCTTGTACCCGCGTTGGGCAGCATAACGCGCCGCTGAACGTCTCGGCTTTGTATCGCGTATCCACGGTCGAGACGGCGCAGAGCGGAACAGGACCCCGCATCCTGTTCCGCTCTATTATTTTGAGCGTCCGCGACTTCCCTCTCTGGGGCGAAATTCATACGCTGTTTGGCCCTTGTCGCGGAACCTTGCGACTGCGATCTACGTAGCTCCCTTGACGAGCCGGTGCCCGCGCCGGCCTCTATGGAAAGGAGCCCCCTCGTGAATAAGGTCCTCGCCTCGCTTGCTGCCGTTGCATTTGCAGTGACGGCACTGGTCGCCGCACCAGGCAGCGCAGAAGCCCGCCGCCGGCACCACCATGGCGGAGAGATTGCCGCCGCTATAGGCGCCGCCGTCATCGGCGGCATCATCATCAGCCAGATGCACCGCCGTCATCACCGGCGCTACTACTACGACGACTATTATGATGGGTACGACGACGGCTATTACCGTCCGCGCTACTATTCGAGCTACGGCTATGCGCCGCGCCGTTACTATCGCGGCGGCTGGGGTGGCAGATCGTGGGCGAAACACCGCGGCCACCACGCCCTAGGGCGGCATATCCGCGGCGGACATCGCGTCCATCGGCGCCACTGATTTGGTGATGCCTTTTGAAAAGGCCTCTGGATGCACACATCCAGAGGCCTTTTTTGCATTTCGCGCCATCCAACCCGTCATTCCCACTCAATCGTGCCCGGCGGCTTCGAGGTGACGTCGTAGACCACGCGATTGACGCCGCGCACTTCGTTGATGATGCGTGTGGCGACGCGGCCCAAGAAGCCCATGTCGAAGGGGAAGAAATCGGCCGTCATCCCATCGACTGAGGTGACGGCTCGCAGTCCAAGCACGTGATCGTAGGTCCGCCCGTCGCCCATGACGCCGACGGTGCGGACGGGGAGCAGCACCGCGAAGGCCTGCCAGATCGCATCGTAGAGGCCGGCCTTGCGGATCTCGTCCAGATAAATGGCGTCCGCCTTGCGCAGGATATCGAGCTTTTCGCGGCTGATCGCGCCGGGAATGCGGATCGCAAGTCCAGGCCCGGGGAAGGGATGACGGCCGACGAACGCGTCCGGCAGGCCGAGTTCTCGGCCCAGCGCCCGCACTTCATCCTTGAAGAGTTCGCGCAAGGGCTCAACGAGCTTCATGTTCATGCGCTCGGGCAGGCCGCCGACGTTGTGATGCGACTTGATCGTGACGGACGGACCGCCAGTGAACGACACGCTTTCGATGACGTCGGGATAGAGCGTACCCTGGGCGAGGAATTGGGCGCCGCCGATCTTTTTCGCTTCGGCCTCGAACACATCGATGAAGTTCTTGCCTATCGTCTTGCGCTTCTTTTCCGGATCATCGACGCCTTCGAGCGCGCCGAGAAACTGCTCGGAGGCATCGACGTGGACGAGCGGGATGTTGTAGTGGTCGCGGAACAGGCCGACGACCTCTTCGGCCTCGCCCTCACGCATCAGGCCGTGATCGACGAACACGCAGGTCAACTGATCGCCGATCGCCTCGTGGATCAGCACGGCGGCGACCGCGCTGTCGACGCCGCCGGATAAGCCGCAGATGACGCGGCCCTTGCCAACCTGGGCGCGGATTTTGCCGATCATCTCGCGGCGATAGGCGGCCATGGTCCAATCGGATTTAAGGCCGGCGATCTTGTGGACGAAGTTGCCGATCAGCTTGGCTCCATCCGGCGTGTGCACCACTTCCGGGTGGAACTGCACGGCATAGTAGCGCCGCGCCTCGTCGGCGACGGCGGCGTAGGGGGCGTTCTCGCTCGTGGCAATGACCTTGAAGCCCTCGGGCAGCCGAGTGACGCGGTCGCCGTGGCTCATCCACACCTGATGCCGCTCGCCAAACTTCCAGATGCCGTCATAGAGCGGCGATGGTTCGCGCACCTCCACCATCGCCCGGCCGAACTCCCTGTGATGGCCGCTTTCGACCTTGCCGCCCAGTTGCTCGGCCATGGTCTGCTGGCCGTAACAGATGCCGAGCACCGGAATTTTGCTCTTGAAGACGGCATCAGGGGCGCGCGGGCTGTTGGCCTCCGTCACCGACGCGGGCCCGCCCGACAGTATCACGGCATCGGGCTTGAGGCGCAGGAATTCCGCCTCCGCGTTCTGGAAAGGATGGATTTCGCAGTAGACGCCGGTCTCGCGCACGCGCCGGGCGATGAGCTGCGTGACCTGGCTGCCGAAATCGATGATCAGGACGGTATGGGCATGAGGTGCTGTCATGCCCCCCGGTTACGCCATCCGCCGCGGCCCCGCAACGGATCGCTCGCCACAGGTCCTGGTCATCCACTTAACCACTGGATTTTCGACCCGTTACGCGCCGGGGTTGAGCCGCCAGACCTCGAAATTGAGGAGGGCCGCGAAGGAGACCCACAGCAGGTACGGGATGAACAGCAGCGCCGCCCGGCGTTCCAGCGTCCAGGCCGCGGCGATGAAGGCGGCGATGGATACCCATAGCGCCACGATGTCGGCCAGTGCCAGGCCGATCTCGTGGCGGCCGAACATGAGGTAGGACCAAAGCGCATTGAGGACCAGGGCGATGCCCCAGACCGCCACCGCCGTGCTCATGCCGCCGGCCCGCCAAGCGATCCAGCCCGCCAGCGCGATCATGACGTAGAGGATCGTCCAGGCCACAGGGAACAGCCAGTTGGGCGGGGTGAACGACGGCTTTGCCAAGCCCGCGTACCAATCGCCGGGCATGAACGTGGACCCGGTCCAGGCCGCCGCGGCAACGAGCGCGGCGAAGACGATCAGCGATGGCAAGTTCTTCATCTTTCGGCCCCTCGGACTAAGTCAGGTCGCAGCCCTCGCCGGGGCCGCGATAGTCATGTGTCAACGGCTTGTACGTCAGACGGCTGGCAACCGGATTTGTTTCCCAATCCCGGACGATGACGTACTGGCAAGGCCACCGGGACGAGACTGTGCACCCTGACCTTCGACGGACCGGGGCGAGGCGGCGGGAAAACTGCAGCGATGACGCATCCTCCGTTCGATTGGCTCCTTGAAATTCCAGCAGCGGCCAGAAGTGCAGGTCCCCGTGCGGGAGCGGCGGCCGTCAGGACGCACGTTTCAGGATGGAGATGAAAAACCCGTCGGTTCCGTGCCGGGCCGGTGAGAGGACGAGATGATCGGCCGAGCCATCGGCCGATTGCGGCGCTTCCCCCGGCATCGACGCGGCCCACGCCTCGGCCAGCGGAAGCTGTGAGAATGCCGTGTTTTCGGCAAGGAACGCGGCGATCTGATCGCCGTTTTCCTGCGGCAGAATCGAGCACGTCACGTAGACGAGCTTGCCGCCGGCCTTCACCAGCTTTGCCGCTTGTGCCAGTACCTCGCGCTGCTGCTTTTGCCGGTCGGCGATGTTGTTGGTCTTGAGCCGCCACTTGGCTTCTGGCCGGCGCCGCCAGGTGCCCGAGCCGGTGCAGGGCGCATCGACCAGGACAACATCGAACCGCGCGCCCAGCGCAGCGAGTGCCGCCTGATCGCCCGCGCGCAAGATCTGCACGTTGCGAACGCCCGCGCGCTTCACCCGCTCGAAGATCGGTTTCAACCGGTTGCGGTCTTCGTCATAGGCATAGATCTGCCCGGTGTTCTGCATGGCGGCAGCGAGCGCGAGAGTCTTGCCGCCCGCACCTGCACACAGATCGAGCACCTGCATGCGGGCGCCCGCGCCGGTCAACGCCGCCGCGATCTGGCTGCCCTCGTCCTGGATTTCGCACCATCCGGCCTGGAATGCGGCTTCAGCTTGCAAGTTAGGCGTGCGGGCCGGGCCTTTAGGCGGCGGCACGCGGACGCCGATGGGCGAAAGGGGCGACGCCTCAGCTTCGAAGCTCGCCAGCGCCTTCAGCACTTTCTCTTGCGTCGCCTTCAACGTGTTGACGCGAATGTCGGCGGGCGCGCGCTCGGCCATCGCCTGACCCTCGGCAACCGCTTCGGCGCCAAATGTCTTGGAAAAGCCGGCCCACAGCCACTCGGGAATATTGGCACGCACATGATCGGGCGCGCCGTCGAGCGGCCGAGTGAGCCCCGCCCGCTCGGCCTCCGACAACGGTTCGGGCGCATGATTTTGCCCGTCGCAGGCGGCGATCAGCTCGTCCGGGGTCAATGCGAGTGCCGCAGGTGCCGCACCCAGTGCCAGCGCTCTGGGACTATCATCCCCGAACGCGAAGGCGATGGAGGCGCGCTTGCGCAGCGCGTCATAGACGATGCCGCCGATGGCGTTGCGATCGCCTGAGCCTGCGAAACGGTGCGCCTTGCCCCAATCGGCGAGCGCAATCGCGATCGGCTGATGGCGGTTGACGACTTCGTTCAGGATCTCGATTGCCGCCGAGATGCGGCCACCACTTTTCATAAGGACGCTGCTCCGCCGGACATCACGTGCAGGGCAAGGCGGATCCACAGCACCAGCAGAACGGCGTTGCTGGCGACATAGATCATGAACCGATGCGGAATGTGGTTGTAGGTCGTGTGGATTGCCGCATGTAAAATGCGTAGCACCGCGAACGCCCAGGCCAGCGCCGTCGTCAACCAGTCGCCGCCATTCGCAATGATCGTGAAGGCGACCACCACATAGAACAGCATCGGCATTTCGAGCTGGTTGTGGAAGGCATTCGAGACGATGCCTGCGCGACCGGTCCAGACCGGGCGGGTGCCGGGCGGACCGAACTGAACGGTCTTTTCGCGAAAGGCCTTGAAGCGTTCACGCGCCATCCAGAACATGAGCACGAACGTCAGCGCCGCCTGAACGAACACCGGATAAAGCAGCGCCGTATCCTTCATCACCGTGAACCTTTCGATTGCCTCAACCAGACCGATGGCGCGCCATCAACCGCCAACTCCCGGATAGTTGGGGCTCTCGCGGGTGATGAGGACGCCGTGGGCGTGGCTCTCGCGGATGCCGGCGGTCGAGATGCGCACGAACTTGGCGCGCTTCTGGAACTCGGGGATGGTCCTGGCGCCGAGATAGCCCATGCCCGCGCGCAAGCCGCCGACGAGCTGGTGGATGACCGAATCCATCGGCCCCTTGTACGGCACCTGCCCCTCGATGCCTTCCGGCACCAGCTTCAAAGTATCGCGCACTTCCGCTTGGAAGTAGCGATCGGCCGAGCCGCGCGCCATGGCGCCGACCGAGCCCATGCCGCGATACGACTTATAGGTGCGGCCCAGATAGAGATAGGTCTCACCCGGTGCTTCGTCCGTACCGGCAAGCAGCGAGCCGACCATGACGCAGGACGCTCCCGCCGCAATCGCTTTCGAAATGTCGCCCGAATAGCGGATGCCGCCGTCGGCAATGATCGGAACGCCCGAACGGTTGGCCTCATTCGCGCAATCCATGACGGCGGTAAGCTGCGGCACGCCGACACCGGCGACGATGCGCGTCGTGCATATCGAGCCGGGGCCGATACCGACCTTGATGGCATCGGCGCCAGCATCGATCAGCGCCTTGGTGGCGTCGGCCGTTGCGACGTTGCCGGCGATGACCTGCACAGCATTGGACCGCTTCTTGATGATTGTGACCGCTTCGATCACCTTGGCGGAATGGCCGTGCGCAGTGTCAACGACGATCACATCGCAACCGGCCGCAATGAGCCGCTCGGTCCGCTCCATGCCGTCGGGTCCGACGGTCGTTGCCGCAGCGACGCGCAAGCGGCCCTGTGAATCTTTCGAGGCGTTGGGATGCTTGGCCGCCTTCTCGATATCCTTGACGGTGATGAGACCGACGCAACGAAAGTCATCATCGACGACGATCAGCTTTTCGATGCGGTTCTGATGCAAGAGCCGCTTGGCTTCGTCCTGGCTGACCGAGCGCTTGACGGTGACCAGCTTGTCCTTGGTCATCAGTTCGTGAACCGGCTGATCGAGACGCGAGGCAAAGCGGACGTCGCGGTTGGTCAGAATGCCGACCAGCCTGCCCTTGCCGGCGGTGCCGTCTTCGTTGGTTGGACCATCAACGACAGGTACACCGGTGATGCCGAAATCGGCCATCAACTTCAGCGCGTCTTTCAAAGTCTTCGACGGCGCGATGCTGACCGGGTTCAGCACGATGCCGCTCTCGTAGCGCTTCACCTGTTCGACATGCTTGGCCTGATCTTCTACCGACAGGTTGCGATGCAGGACGCCGATGCCGCCTTCCTGCGCCATGGCGATGGCGAGGCGGGCTTCCGTCACCGTATCCATGGCCGACGACAGCAGCGGAATACTGAGACTGATTTCCCGCGTCAGCCTGGTGCGGACATCGACCTGCCCCGGCATCACATCCGAGGGGCCGGGAACCAAAAGGACATCGTCGAATGTCAGGGCGACCCCTGAATCGAGCACGGACGGGCCCGAAGCCATGCGCATTTCTCCGAATTTGCGGGGGGTCGACACGTTCCGGCCCCGCGGGCGAACAATGTCGCGGGGTCTATATCACCGAGTCTCGGCAAGGGGAAGCGGGCCGGGGCGCGGCAAAGACGGCCTTAAATGGCGTGCGTTTACAGACGATTGAGGCCGGCCAATCTGTGCTTGCCGCACCCTGGCTGTCACAGCGCTGTCGTGCAACGCAGGCATGGTGCGCTTCAAGGGGTGCTGAACCCCGTAGGATTCTTAAGGCCGCCGGACGATGTGATGCCCGCACGACCCTCCCCACGGACATGGCTGCATGCCGCCGCGGCCGCAGCCGTTTCGGCTGGCACCCTCGCCGGTTTGCCCCATTTGCTCGGCCCCGGTGAGGGCGCAGACACCCACAGCTTGCGGGACGCGATTGCGGCGGCGGCCTGGGCGCAATCACATTGCGATACCGGCCTGACGCTCAATGAGCGCGCCACGACCATCGACAGAGACGCGCTGCTCGAGCGGGCGGCGGTGTTCGAGACCGAACGCGAGCGTCGTGGCACAGCCGTAGCCTGCACTTCCGCGCTTCAGGCAGCACAGCATGCGATTGAACCCCGCTTCATGTGGCAGGCGCGCGACTGGATCGCATCGCGCGATGTCGCCGCGAACGCGTCATCATCCGCGGCCACAGTCTCGAAGTAGTAAGCAACCTGGCTGCTATTTGCCTGCCTTGGCGATGAGCGCGTCGACGCCGCCTTCATAAATCCCGCTGATCGTCTTGACCGCATCGGCATCCAGCGCGCCCTTGGCGTCGAATGAACCAGACCAGTCGATCGTCGCACCTTTCCCGGCCGGCACCACCTTCAGAGTGGATTTGTAGTTGGCGACGGGGAGCGGTCCGTCTTCGATGGTGTAGCTGTAGCTCATCGCCTTGGCGTCGAAGCTTACCTGCTTCTCAAGCAGCTTGGCGCCATCCTTGAGCGTCAGCGTGCGATAGGTTGCGCCGTCCTTTTCCGAGAGTTCGCACGTGGTCACCGCCGGATGCCAATTGGCGATACCGCAGAAATCGCCAATGGCGGCCCAGGCGTCCGCTGGGTCGGCCGGCGTCGGTTTGCTGACATGGGCATCGAGCGCGTAGGCCGCCGGGGCCAGAGACAACGCGGCAAATGCTGCAAAAATAGCTAGACTTTTCATTATATTATTCTCCCGTCCCAAAGTACGAAGACGCTGCCTTATAGACTTAACTGACCGGTCGGTCAAGTTTCTGCAAGCATTGTCTGTGGGCATTGGGGCACCGGTCGATGCGAGCTTAAGGGGCTGGGCGATTTCGCGCCGGAATGAACAGGGCCCGCAGATGCGGCGCGGATGATCAGGCGCGCCTGGCTGTTCGCTTCAGGCGCACGTGCCAGCTATTTCGGATTGCCGGCGGCGCGCAGCATCTCGATTGCCAATTGCGCGTAGGTCGAAAACACCGACGGATCGTTTTTCACTTTCGCGAGCACGTGCGCGCCCTGAACGATACCGATGATCACGTCCGCGGCGGCGGGCGCATCGAGATTGCGGATTTTTTCCGACTCCAGGAATTCGACGATGATCGGCTGCAACGCCTTTGACCATTCGGCGATCGCCCACTTCGACTTGTCGCGCACCAGCGGCTCTGTGGCCGCAAGTTCCAGGATGATGTTTCCGAGAAAGCAGCCAGACGCGGTTCCATGCACCGCCATCCACGCCTCGTTGTGCTTTTGCGGAACCATGAAGACATTGCGCAACTTGCGCGCCGGAGCGACCCCGCTCTGTGCAATGTCCTCGTATTTCGTGACGACCGACCGCACGTAGCCTTCGATCACCGCCAGCAGCAGATCGATCTTGGAGGGGAAGAAGTGATAGAACGTCCCCTTGTTGACGTCGGCCTTGGTGCAGATTTCGGCAATACCGACGTTATGAAAGCTGCCACCTAGAAACAGCTCGGTCGCCGTTGCGATCAATCGTTCACGACTTTCAGACATGGCGCGGCCTCGGTCTCGCGCAGGCGCAGACGCTGAAGGCCATCATGCATCCCGCTCCCGGCCCTTGAAGCCCGTGGCAAGGACGTAAAGTTCGGCGGAATCGGAACGGCTGGCCGGCGGCTTGACGTGCCGGACGACTGAAAAATTCCGCTTCAGCAGGTCGAGCAGATCGCGCTCGGTACCGCCCTGGAACACCTTGCACAGAAACAGGCCGCCCGGCGCGAGCACATCGATGGCGAATGCAGCCGCTGCCTCGGCCAGACCCATGATACGCAAGTGATCAGTCTTGGTGTGGCCGATGGTCGGCGCGGCCATATCGGAGAGCACGACATCGGCATTTCCGTCGCGCAGCCGCCGCTTCAACTCGTGCTCGGCGGTTTCATCGGTGAAGTCGAGTTCGAGGATGTCGACGCCGGCAATCGGCTCCATGCCGAGATAGTCGATGGCGATGACCTGCCCCTTGCCTTCGACCGACTTGACCTTCGCAGCCGCGATTTGCGACCACCCGCCCGGCGCCGCGCCCAGATCGATGACGCGCTGCCCCGGCTTCAACAGCTTGTAACGCTCGTCGACCTCCTTGAGTTTGTAGGTGGCGCGCGAGCGGTAACCCTCGCGTTTGGCGGCCGCAACGTAGGGGTCGTTCAACTGCCGTTCGAGCCAGCGCTGTGAGGAGGGCGAATGCTTGCGCGCCGTCTTCAAGTTCGTCCGCAACTGACGCTGGCCGCCGCCGACTGTCTTGGATCCTTTACTCACGATTGTGGCCCCTCATCGCGCTGGCGCTGATCCTTGCCGCGACGACGCCGCCGGCCGGCGCGCCATACGCCATCTTCAACCATTAGTGTCGTCAGAATTCCTTCGCGAAGCCCACGGTCGGCGACGCGCAGCCGTTCCGCCGGCCACAACCTGAGTACAGCCTCCAGAATGGCGCATCCGGCGAGCACGAGATCGGCACGTTCCCGGCCGATGCAAGGTTCCTGGATGCGCTGTTCATAGGTGAGGCTTAACAGCCGCGAGGTGACGCCCGCGATATCGGGAACGTTGAGCCACAAGCCATCGACCTTGTTGCGGTCGTAGCGCGGCAGGTCGAGCAGGATGCCGGCAATAGTCGTCACAGTGCCGGACGTGCCGAGCATGTGAATGGACCTGTTGGCGATGCGGTCCTTGAAGCGATGCGTCGCCTCGAACGGCGCCAGAAGAGACATGACTTCGCCGACCATGGCCTCGAAACTGCCGGGAGTGACGTGATGCCCGCCAAATCGCTCGGCAAGGGTCACAACGCCCAGCGGCAGCGACGTCCAGGCGGCGATAGAGGTATCGGCGTCGAAGCGTACTCGTGACCCCTGCCCCCTGGACGAGCGAGCGCTGAGATCGAGCCAGATGATTTCCGAAGAGCCGCCGCCGATGTCGAACACCAGCACATAGTCGACCGCCGGATCGATCAGCGTGGCGCAGCCGGCGACGGCGAGCTTGGCTTCGGTCTCAGGCGTCAGAATTTCGATGTCGAGGCCGAAGCGGTCCTTGACCCGGTCGATGAAGTGCGTGCCGTTGTTGGCCGCCCGGCAGGCCTGTGTCGCGACCATGCGGGCACGGCAGACGCCGTGGCGCTGGAGCTTGCCGGCACAGACTTTCAAGGCGTCCATGGTCCGCCCCATCGCCGCATCCGAGAGCTGCCCGGTCTGGCCCAGACCCTCGCCGAGCCTGATGATGCGCGAGAACGCATCGACCACACGGAAGCCGCGCCGCGACGGTCGCGCCAAGAGCAGACGGCAATTGTTGGTGCCGAGATCGAGTGCACCATAGACGCTGCCAAAGTTGTCCGGGCCCGCGTGGGACGGATGGTGCCTTGGCCGTTGATGGTGATGCGGATTACTGTGATGGGGCTGATTGTGTTGTGAAGACTGCAGCCCGCGCTCCGGCGGCGCCCGCTCTGAACTTTGATTGCCGTCACCGCCGCCTGATTTGGCCGCGAGGGAATCCGGTCGTGGACCTAGTGTCGTCACACTTCTTCTCCAGGGCCTGGCATGACGGACGCTCACACAATCAGGCATCCGTGCTCATCAGGCCGTTGTCTGGACCAAACTTGACGGCGAGTTTATCACCTCGGACGATGGCGTAAAGCGGCGCATGGCGACCGGTCTGCTTTCGCGCCCGGCCACAAAAGGGATTAACGACATTGCGACCGGCTTTTCAGCGCTTTCTGCTCGGCCTTGGGCTGGGAATCGTGTGCCTCATGCTGCCAGAACTTTGTTCAGCATCGATGGCGGCAACCCGGTTGCCGGCGAATCGCGACGAGGTCGCGTCCCGGTTGCAGCGCGCTTATCCCGAGTTCGTCGCCGGAATTTCTGAAAACGAAGTGTTGTTTGCCGACGGCACCACGCTGCCGTTCGACGACGGCATCGCCAACAAGCCCGACAAGGACTGGATCTCGAACCCCGACATCGAGGATATGTTCGCCTATCGCTATCCCGCCGGTGCGCCGGCCTTGGTGCCCGATGTCAATTTCGATCCAGGACGCGCCCGCAACGCAGCTTTCTTTTCCAAGATCTACGGCGACTGCCGCAAAGGTGAGGTCGACAAGCATCTGGTCAAGGTTGTCTGGCTGCCAAAAAAATATGGCCGCAGTGTCCGCTTCACCAAGCTCAACGGCGCCGCCGAAATGCTGAGCCGGGTGAGCGCGGAATTGGATCTCCTGCCCGCCAGCTACAATGTCGACCTCTTCCCGCCGGCCGGTACCTACAATTGCCGCTCCGTCGCCGGCACCAAGGATCCGTCCGCCCACGGCTACGGCATCGCCATCGACATCTCCCTGAAACGCACGAGCTATTGGCGCTGGAAAATGCTGACTCCAACCTCGCCGGTCGAGTTCCGCAACAAGGTGCCATTCCAAATCGTGCGCATCTTCGAGAAGCATGGCTTCATCTGGGGTGGACGCTGGCATCACTACGACACCATGCACTTCGAATACCGTCCCGAGCTTTTACCGGCGCACAACGAGGGCTTCCGTTAGCAGCGTTACGCCAAAGGACCGCACTGATAGAGCGCGACACGCAAGCCCCCGTGTGAGACCGGCGATGAAGGCCTACCGAACGGCAGCCCCGTCGCCTTGGCGAGCGCCGGATCGGTGGTGATGAGGCCAGCGCGCCAGCCTTTGAAGCGCGACCTTAGGGCCGCACCGAGCGCGCGATAGACGGCGGCGATGCTGCCGGCTTCCCCAATGCGATCGCCGTAGGGCGGATTGACGATGACGAGCCCGGGTCCGCCGGGCGGTGGCACGATCTCGCTCACGTCTCGCTCCTCGAAGGACGTGAACGCCGCCACACCTGCACGCGCGGCGTTGGCGCGGCTCATGCGGATCGCGCCGGGATCACGATCACTGCCGTGGAATGTGTGAGGCGGAATCACCGGCTGCACCGATGCGCGCATCGCCTGCCAGGCCGCAGCATCGAACGTTGCGAGCTTTTCGAACGCGAACGGGCGGGTCCGGCCGGGCGCCATATGCGCCGCGATCTCGGCCGCCTCTATGACAAATGTGCCGGAGCCGCACATCGGATCGAGGACCGGCTCCCGCCCGTCATAACCGCACTGACGCAGGAAATTGGCCGCCATGGTTTCGCGCATCGGCGCGGCGTTGACCGCTTCCTTGAAACCGCGCTTGTGGAGCGGTTCTCCCGACGTATCGACGATGAGCGTGCACACGTCCTTCTCGATCCGCACCCGCACCGCCACCCCGGCATCATCGGCAACATCGGCGCCAAGTGCAGCGTGAATGGCCTTGGCGACGCGCTCGGCCGCGGCACCGGTGTGATAAATCTTGGAAGCTCTGCACTGCGCCTCGACCCGCACCGGCACATCGGCCCGCAGCACTCCGGCCCATGGAAACTTCCGCGACCGCTTATCGAGTTCGGAAAGGTGGGAAGCTCGAAACGAACCGATCCGCGCGCTGATGCGGCTTGCCCCACGCACCTGCAGGTTCGCGCGCCACACGTCGCGCCAGTCGCCCGTGATCGCAACGCCGCCCGGCGCACTGCGGATCGACTTGAAGTGAAGCGAACGCACTTCTTCCGCCAGCACATCCTCGTGCCCTGGCGCGGTGGCTAGAAAAATTTCAAGTCCGGCGGCGGTCATGCCGCCTCATACCGGCTCGCGGCGGGCCGGGCGAGAGGTTTCTTGCAGCGCGGCAGCGCGGGCGGAAAACCATAAACTAACTTCGAAAAAGCCCCTCGCGGCGGAGCTGCCGCTTCGCCTATGCTGGGGCCGTTTCGAGACAAGCCACGGCGATTTTAATGACTCCAGAAAAGGTATTGATCATGCGCGCCCCGTTGGTTTCCCGCCATCACCACGGGCTGAAGCCGCTGTTCCAGCTCGTTGCCATCTGTGCCCTCGTCTTGACGGCCATGCACACTCCGGTTGCGGCAGCGGACGATGTGGAGGCGGCGCTGCATAAGGCCAACACCTACATCGAAGTTGCCAAGACCACGGAACGCGCGGCCGATTCATGGGATCGCTACGCCAGCTGGGTCAACATGAAGACCGGGCCAACCGGGAAGGAGGAGTATATTCAGTACGGTATGTACGAACTCCACGACATTGAGCGCTTGCTCTTAGAAACCGGCGCGGTTGAAAGCGCCGCACCGGCGGTCGAAAAGCTCGACGCCGCCATGGCGCGCTACTTGAGCGCCTATCAGGCGCTCGCCCCGTCGTTCAACGAGGCTGCGGCCTACTACGACAGTAAAGGCTATGAGGCGGACAAGGCGGCCAAGGGCCAGGCGTTGCACAAGACGATGGTGCCGCTCGCCGCCGCGTTTCTGGCCGCGCGCGAGGCGATGATGCCCGAGCTTCGCGCCTTCGTTCGCGAGGTGGAGGGGCAGCAACTCGCCGCGACCGAGGCCCGCGAGGGCCGCTCGGCGGCGTGGCAGGCCAGCAACGTCATGCATGCGGCCAACCGCGTTTTCGATCTCTTCCCGCGGGTGCGCCCGCAGCCCCTGGACAGCGCGGCTCTGGAAGCGGAGATCAAGGCGCTTGGCCCCGACACGCCGCCAGAAAAATTCGAACAGGTCATGGCTGGCACGACCGTACCGAAAACCCCGCCGATCGACGTCAAAGCCTACGGCGCCGCGCTCGACGACTACGCCAAGGCCGTCGAGGCGTTCGGCGGTTTCAGCGGCGAGGAACCCGACGATTTCGACGAACTGAAACCCTTGCCGGCGAAGCTGTTGGAGAAGCTGCGCGCCTTCCACGAGCCGCTGAAAAAGAGCGGTGGCCACCCGTTCGAAGGCGATGGCCAGATGGCCGGCGCGATCGTGCAGACATATTTCGACATGCTCAATGCCTCGAGCACGATCATGCGCAGCCAGTTGAGGTATTTGCCGTAGGCATCGAGCGGCGAAGGCTCGGCGTCAAGGAAACCGGTGCGCTGGTCGCCAGTGGCCACCACATCGCGTCTGATGCGGTCGCGCATCTCCTCACCGTCACCCCGGCGGAGGCCGGAGCCTGCGACCCGAGCGAATTCACGCTGCTTGAGCCAGGCTTCAAATTGTAATATTAGAAAAGGCATATTTTAGTTGGTTCGGGCCGGATCCTATTATGGATCATGACGAGGCCAATTTCTGATGAACGCGGGGCAGCCTTCTACAAGCGGCACGCCGAAGCGTACGACGGCAAGCCGATCGCACTATCTGAGAGTGTCTCGAATACTGCGTCTCGTGGTGGTTGGCACACTCACGAGTCTGCTTGCCACGGCCGTCGTAGGATACCTGGGCGTAATCGGACTGCTCCCCGTTGTGCAGAAATACATGGAGGAACTTTCGGTTACGCAGAGATTGCTCGATACCGTGCAGGACATGCGTGTGGAGCGAATGCGATCTGGCTATCTAAATGTGCTGGTTGCTGATCTTGAGAATGACCATAGAGATTTCCGCAATACGACACACGTTCTGAACAGCTTGGGCGACCAGTTTGATGCCTCTACGGCCGGCTCTCCCGTTCGTGTCCAGCGTGGCTTCCGCGTTTTGCGTTTGCCGGCAGCTCCTGACACCGCGACTGCTACAGAACACATCGTCGAAAAGGGCCGAGATCAGTTGATCCGCTACAATGCGGACATTCTCATCTGGGGCGAAGTTGTGCGCGGAGACGGCGACAGAACCGTTCTCAGACTGAGATTCCTTCCTCGTTCAGCCGCGCAGACCTATCAAGTCGCAAAGTACACATTGGACCAGATATTGGAACTCCCGGAGAAATTCGGGAACGACCTTGGGAGCGCGCTCGCGGCGCAAGTCGCGGCCGACGCCGCACCAGCCTATGATTCAGCGCGTCATATCGCTCCCCTACTTGAGGTGGTGTACGCGCGGCTTCGCTCGCTTAGCAAACAGATGCCAAAGGGCCTCACACCGGGTCAGCGAGCAATCATACTGGGCGCGTTTGGCAAGGTTTGCCACAGGATCGCCGACCAGAAGAATGACTTGGGGCGGTTAGCGGAAGCGGTACAAGCCTACCATACAGCGCTGATGGGCATTTCCCGGACGTCTGATCCAATGAACTGGGCGCTGACCCAGATAAATCTCGGCGCCACGCTAGAGCTTCAAGGATGGCGGGAAGATAACAACCAGCGTCTGAGAGAATCGATAGAAGCTTACCGACATGCACAGGAAGTCTTTGGCCGCGACGCGCAGCCAATGCATTGGGCCGCAGCCGAAAATGGCATTTGCGTGGCTCTACGCCGTCTCGGAGGAGCACGAACCGATCCTGATCTGCTGGAGGATGCGGTTGCGACATGCAGATCGGCCGCTGAAGTCTACGACATTAATACGTCTCGCAGGGGTTGGATTATGGCGAACGGCAACCTTGCGGCTGCGCTTGCAGCTCTGGGAGATGCCACGCGCCGTGCAACCCACATCCACGAGGCTGTCACGATAATGGATCGAACCATCGTTGCTATAGACCGTATCAACGAACCGCTGAACTGGATTAGGGCGAAGCACGACATTGGTTGGATGCTCACCCGAGTCGGTGTGATGGAAAAGAACCATGACATCCTTGAGAAGGCGCTTGCCGCATTGCATGAGGCCAAACTTGAACTCAGTCGCGACAAGCCGCCCACCTATTGGAATACCGTTCGCAATTCATTTGCGGAAACTCACCTCGCTCTCGGCAGGCTGGAATACCGCAGCAATGTCGAGAGCGCTATGAGCCGCTTTTCAGAAGCAAAGAAAACGTTTGAGCACCTCGCAGCCGACGTCGAGTACGAAGAGCTGGCCACCAAAGGTGCGCCGGGAGCAAAAACGGCGAATGCACTAGGGCGTCTTGGCTGGGCGGAACTCTCGTTGAGGGCGTTTGAACCAGCACGTGCGACGCTGGAACGTGCCTCCCAGATCGCTCCTCAGGATCTGAAAATTAAAACAAGACTTGCTCTATGCCTCATGTTGTCAGGCCGGCATCAGGCTGCAAAGCAGATGCTCATGTCACCGCAACAGCAAACAAGTGAAGCGCCACCAATCCGCAACGACATCCAGGACGATCTCTCATTTCTGCGCGAGATCGGCATCGATCACCCGATGTTTGCCGAGGTGGAGGCCATGCATCCGGAAACACAGCCAAGCGCTCCCGATGTGAAAAACGATAGCCGCTAATCGGCATGTCGAACTGCGGCGCATGTTGCCCTGAAGCTTTGCCGCGTCGCAGGCGCATCAACGTTTCACCCCAACCCGGCCCTCTCTTCCTGCACCCGGATATCCGCCAGCATCCGGTCCAGGAGCAGGCACGTCCGCTTGAAGAGGTCGGAGCCGCGGCGGTAGTCGGCGGCGGCGTAGAAATCGCAGCGGCCGGCGCGGAAAAGGTCAATGCATTTCGCAAGACCTGAGTGTGACGGTTCCATGGCTTGCGCGCTCTTGCTGTCGCCTCTCGCACGTTCCGGCCGGCTCGACGAAGGAGAGTCGGAACGTGCCATCAAATGAGCGCCGGCCGGAAGCGCAGATGGCGGCGAGTGCACCGCAATCGCATGACCGCCGTTCTTTTTCAGAAGCGCCATGCTTGGCACATCCGTGTCGCCGTCGCCGAAATAGATCATGTTCGCGAAGGGGATGGGCCGCGCGTCCTCGGCCATGTGCGAGTTGATGCTCTCGCCCGTATCCTCGATGCCCTTGTTGATACGGAACAGGTACTGCGTCTTACCGGTATCGGTGATGACGCGCTTGGGGAACGGCAGGTCATAGGCCTCGAACCAGTATTCGGACGCAAACACGTTCGAGAAGCGGGAATAGATCGACGTGCCTTCGATGATTTCGGTCAAGCCCGATGAGACGAGGTAATGTTTGATCGTGATGCCGGCGGATTTCGACCGCTGCGCCACGTAGTTGGCGATCTCGTCGAACCACTGTTCGACGCCGGGATAGAGTTCCACATCCTTGCCCTGGGCGACGAGATCGGCGCGATCGATGCGCAGGCCCTTCTCCTTCGCCTTCTTGTACATGAGGTGCATGTAGGTGATCAGCGGATCGGCGCGCTCGGCGCGGGCGACGCGTGTGCATTCGGCCCAGAAATCGTGCGCCGAAATTCCGAGCTTGGGCAGGAACGAATATTCCTGCATCGGCTTGGGCGAGAGCGTACCGTCGAAATCGTAGACCAGGGCGATTGTCTTTTTGGTGTAGGGGGCGGTGGCACGCGCTGGCGATGGCGCACTTGAAGCCGCGCGCGGCTGCGCCGGTAGCGTGCGCTTCGGCTTTGACGCCGAGCTTTTGGCGGCGGACCTTCTGGCGCTTCCGCCCTGGGGCTCCGGCGCTCTCGCCGCCGGTGCCTCGCGCTTGTCAGCCGCCCCGCGCCCGCTCACCCGCTCGACCATGGATCCGTCCTCGCTCAAAACCGCCGACTTGTAGCGGCGACGAGAGCCCGATTCGGGTGGCGGCATGAAGGAGTGCGGCGCCACTGTCCCCAGAAGGGGCGGCCAAGACGGGGGCAAGCACTGAAATTTACGTTCTTTCCAGCGCCGCGCCGGCGGCGCCCGGACGATTTTCCGCAAAATTCTGCGCCCCGTTTCCGATACCTACCTGAGATTTTCCCAAACACCGCGAGACTGACAGGCGCCATTCATGTTCGCCCGGTTACACACCTCACATCGCAACACGAGCCCGGCACAAGCCGGCAACCAACTCCAAGGGGACCCGCCGATGCTTCGCTATCTCGCCGCAGCCGCCGCCATCTACGCACTTGCGACGTCCGCCGTGCCGTCGAATGCGGCTGGTGTCGACTGCACGTCGATGGTCAGCGCCAACGGCGTCTCCTCGCAGGTCGAAGGCAGCGCCGATTTCGAGCGTTACGCCGGCAAGGTGCCGCAAGGTCTCGCCAAGCGCCGCGCCATCGATGCCTGGCAGATGACGGTTGCCACCCGGTGCGCCGGGTATTCCAGCAAGTGGTGGCGGGCGCGAGCAGCCAACGTCGAATGCGAGGAGACCGCGGGCCACACGAACTGCACGGCAACAGCCAAGCCCGCCCGCAAGCTCATGAGTTTCCTACAGCGCTGATGAACGCGCTGACGGCGGCGGTTCCGGACAAGCTCCCAAACCCCGTGCCCCTCCGGGACCGCCGTCAGTCTCGACACCATGCGGCAGATTCGAAGGCCCAATTCACATCACACCGGTTGGCGGAGAAACGGCCTTTTCATCACGTAAGCCTTTTCAGAACACCCGCCGAGGGGCGAGCCGGACCGCACGCGTGCGACCGGCTCGAACCCGTTGCGGACCTGCGATGAAATTAGTGATTGGCGGATTTGATGCGGTCGCGGCCCGCTTTCAAAACCTCGGTCGAAAGGGCCTTGAAATCGGCCCCGCGCGGGCTCGACTTGCGCCAGGCGAGCCCCAGCGTGCGCGATGGCTCGGGCTCCAGGAAGCGGATGGTTTTGATGTCACGGCCACGCGTTTCAACACCAATACAGATTTCAGGCAGCAGCGTGATGCCGAAATCAGCGGCAACCATCTCGACAATGGTCGAAAGACTTGAAGCGCCGAAGGTGTTGACCGCTTCGGCCTTCTGCAGATTGCAATAGGTGAGCGCCTGATCGCGCAGGCAGTGGCCTTCTTCCAGGAGCAGCAGATTATCTTCCTCCACCATTTCCTTGGTGGCGCGCACGTGGCCCGACAGTTTGCGCGACTTGGGGAGCGCCAGCAGGAAACGATCCTCAAACAGCGGCATGGTCTCGATATCCTGATGCTTGACCGGCATGGCGAGCAACAGCACGTCGAGTTTGCCTTCGAGCAATTCCTCGATCAGGTGGTGGGTTTGGGTTTCGCGAACGTGCAGTTCAAGCTCGGGATACTTGTCGCGCAACAGCGGCAGAAGCGGCGGCAGCATGTAGGGCGCAACCGACGGGATGACGCCGAACCGCAATGTGCCGGCCAGCACGCCCGTTGACTGCTTGGCAAAATCGACGAGGTCACGGACGTCGCTCAACAGCCGCTGCGCCCGCTCGGCGATCTGCTCGCCCTTGGGCGTGAGCTTGATGCCGGTGCGGGTGCGTTCGACCAGGGCGATGCCGAGCGTCGCTTCAAGCTCCTGGATCTGCATGCTGAGCGCCGGCTGCGTCACGGCGCAGGCATCCGCCGCGCGGCCGAAATGCTGCTCGCGGGCGAGCGCATCGAAATACCGGAGCTGACGCAGGGTCACGTTTGTCATTAGAAGATTTGATCAATACTCAAGAAAACGCGATTTGAGCTTATCACACGGTGCGCCTAACATCCAGACAAGTCCGGGTTCGCACGCGAAAACGTGAGAGCGGGCTGGGGGCACGGGGAAAGCCGACCCTCGTGGTGCGTCCGCTCCGAGCGCCGAATCGGAGCGGGCTCACCGCACCAAACGGCTGCCGTTCAACCGACCTACGAAAACGGGACCCAATGGGTCCCGTTAAGCATTCAAATCCTGTTCGCCGACCGGGTAAGCCTCACGCGGCAGCGTTCATTCGGCCGCGATCATCGCGTCGGCCTGGGCCGAAAGAGCGGCGCTATCATCCAGCATGCCGAGCGCGTGCATGTAGACTTCCAGAATGCTCTCTTCCTCCTGCCGCTCGTCTTTCGACTTTTTGCGCAGGCGGACGATCTGCCGCAATGCCTTGACGTCGAAGCCGACCGCCTTGGCCTCCAGATACTTGTCGCGAATGTCAGACGCGGTCTGCTTCTTTTCCTCTTCCAGCCGCTCGATCTGCTCGACGAACTGGCGAAGCTGCTGCTGCGATGAAGCCTGAAGCGTGGACATGCGAACCTCTCTTGAATTCCAACTCTTGCACCGGACGCTAGAGGCCGCTTGTGGGCACCGCAAGGCGAGCCGGCGCGCAATCCCAAACGAATGGAGCGGGAAAAGTAGAAGTCCTCACTTGACGTGATCCGCGTGCGGCTACCCGAAGAAACGAGTCGCGCGGTCGCCCGCCGCAGTTGGCTCGCGCCGCATCTTACGAAACGTTACTTTCGACCGATTCTAAAACGACTTAGGAAAACGCGCCGCATCGCGCTCGCATCCCGTCGTGATAGAAAAGCCAATCGAAACGCCGGAGCTTGATCCCGGCTGTTTGGAGCGACGGTTGTCATGGCAGCGGACTTTCGCGCCCTCGTGAGGCGCTTCGTTGAGGCTCGTACAGAAGGACGTGGGCCAGCTCTATTTCCTCACCTCGTCGCGGCCGGCATTTTTGTTGCGGCGGGCCTTTCGCTGACAAGCGGCAATGGCGCGGCGCCGCCTGCAAACGCCGGGACGGCGGCGGCCCTCGATACGGCAGAAAAGCTCGGTGAAGCACTGTTTTTCGATCCCATCCTGTCCAAGAACAAAACCCAGGCCTGCGCCACCTGCCACAACCCCGATGCGGCGTTCACCGATCCGCGCATGGCGAAGGAGGCTGGCCGCGCCGCCTCCCTCGGCGACGATGGCAACTCGATCGGCGATCGCAATACGCCGACCGCCGCCTATGCCCGCTTCAGCCCCGCGTTTCACATCAACGCGCAACGAAAACCGGTCGGCGGCTTTTTCCATGATGGCCGCGCCAAGACGCTGGAAGACCAGGCCGCCGGTCCGCCGCTCAACCCCATCGAAATGGGCATGCCCGACAAGGCCAGCGTCGTCGCCCGTCTCAAGGACGATGCACGCTACGCCGCCGCGTTCGAAGCACTCTACGGCAAGGGTGTACTCGACAAGCCCGACAGAGGTTATGCCGCGCTGACCAAGAGCATCGCCGCATTCGAACGTACCGAAGTATTTGCGCCGTTCGATTCCAGATATGATCGCTACCTGCGCGGCGAAGAAAAGCTGACCGACGAAGAAGAGCTCGGCCGCACGCTGTTCTTCTCCAACCAGTTCACCAACTGCGCGCTGTGCCACAAGTTGAACCAGCTCGGTGGCGCGGCGAACGAGACGTTCTCGAACTACCAGTTCCACAACATCGGCACGCCAGCCAACACCTCGCTGCGCAAGGTGAACGGCGTCAAGCCGGGCCACATCGACCACGGCCTGAAGCAGAACCCGGCGGCCGCGAAGAAGGCCCATGACGGCAAGTTCAAGGTGCCTACCTTGCGCAACGTCACCGTCACCGGACCCTACATGCACAACGGCGTGTTCAACGATTTGAAGACGGTGGTGCTTTTCTACGACAAGTACAACAACCCCAGCGCCAAGCGGCAGATCAATCCCGAAACGGGTCAACCCTGGGACAAGCCGGAAGTGGCGGCGAACCTTTCAACTAAGGAACTCAAGACCGGCCCCGGCCTCGACGACAAGCGCATCAATGCGCTCGTCGCCTTCCTGAGGACGCTGACCGACAAGCGCTATGAGCCGCTGCTGAAGTAAAAGGCCGCTTCTTCCGGCCCCACACCCCGCCTGCGGCCATGGCAACCTTGACGGGCTGCGCGCCATTGCGCAAAGGAGCGGACTACTCCTAAAGTCGCAAAGAAACAGCACGGGGACGGGAACGGCAGATGGCGGACGCTGGTGCACGCGCGACGTTGATGGCGCTTTACGAAGCTGCGTATTCGACCGCTCATCCCTCCGTATGTCTGCCACCCTATCTGCCGCCCGTGCCGGCAGGTGGCCGCATCATCATCATCGGCGGCGGCAAGGGCTCGGCGGCGATGGCGGTCGCAACCGAGGAGCACTACATCGCCACCGGCGAGGCGGATAAGATTTCCGGCCTCATCTCGACCCGCCACGGCTTCGGCCTGCCGACCAAGATCATCCAGATCCTCGAAGCCGGGCACCCCGTGCCCGACGACAACTCGATTGCCGGCGCCAAGAAGGCCATCGAACTGGCCAAGTCAGCCGGCCCGAACGATCTGGTGCTGTGTCTGCTATCGGGCGGCGCATCCGCCATCTGGGCGGCACCCGTCAACGGCGTCAGCTTCGCCGACAAGGCGCTCACCACCAAGCTGCTGCTGCGCTCGGGCCTTGCCATTTCGGAAATGAACTGCGTCAGAAAGCACCTCTCTCAGATCAAGGGCGGCAAGCTCGCGGCCGCGGCGTATCCGGCGCGGCTGCTGACTGTCTCTATCTCAGACGTGCCGGGCGACCATCCCGACGAGATCGGCTCGGGCCCGACGGTTGCCGACCGCTCGACGTTGGCGCAGGCCCGCGAAATCGTCGCGCGCGCCTCGGCGATCCTCAAATCCATGCCGGGCTACGATCAGCGGCCGGCGGATGAGCGCGATTTCCCCGCCTCCGTCATCGCCGCGCTCAACGATGAGGCCAACGAGACGCTCAAAGCCGGCGATCCCAAGCTCGCCAACTCCGACTACAAAATCGTCGCGGCACCCAAGGCCTCGATTGAAGCCGCCGCCAAGATCGCGCGCGCCAAAGGCTACCGCGTCGACATCCTGGGCGACAGCCTGGAAGGGGAAGCCCGCGAAGTGGCCAAGTTCCACGCCGCCATGGCGCTCGATGCCAAGCGCCGCGGCGAAAAAGTGGCCATCATGTCGGGCGGGGAGTTGACCGTCACCGTGCGCGGCAACGGCTCGGGCGGACCGAACCAGGAATATGCGCTCGGCCTCGCCATCGCTTTGAACGGCACGCCCGGCATTTCAGGACTTGCAGGTGATACCGACGGCATCGACGGCGGCGGCGGCAATGCCGGCGATCCGGCAGGCGCCATGGTTTTCCCCGACACGCTGGCACGCGCTTTAGCCGCCAATCTCAATGCCGCCAACTTCCTGGAGAACAACGATTCCACGGGGTTCTTCCGGCCGATCGGCGATCTCATCCTGTGCGGACCGACGCAAACCAACGTCAACGACTTCCGGGTCATCCTGGTCGATCCTTGACGCGGGAGGATGAACACGGCAAGGCAGGTTGCATTCCCGGCTATTCAGTTCTCGCGTGCCGTCCTCTCTCGGAGCTCCGTCGTGACACGACTTTCCCGGCCCCTGATGCGCGGGTCTGCCGCAACCCTGTTGTTTGGTCTCACCACGACGCTGGGTGCCGGCGCGGCGTGGGCTGACTTGAAATTGTGCAATTCGTCGACCAGCCGCGTCGGCGTCGCCATCGGCTATCAGGACAACACCGGCTGGGCCACCGAAGGCTGGTGGAACATTGCCTCAAAAACCTGCGAAACCCTGCTTAAAGGCGCGGTTCCCTCGCGCTTCGTCTACGTTCATGCCATCGATTATGATCGCGGCGGCGAATGGGGCGGCAAGAACGAGATGTGTACGGCCGAAAAATCGTTCGCCATTAGAGGGGTTCAGGATTGCGTCAAACGCGGATATAAGCGCACCGGGTTTTTCGAAGTGGATACCGGCGAGGCGAAGGAATGGACCATCCGCCTAACCGATCCTGAGGTGCAAGGACAAGCGGAAAAATGAGACGTAACCGGCGGGTCAAGATCGTCGCGACACTTGGGCCCGCCTCAGCTGCTCCGGAAATGATCGAGCGGCTGTTTCTCGCTGGCGTCGACGTGTTCCGCATCAACATGAGCCATTCGACCCATGACGGGTCGAAGACGCTTTATAACGCGGTCCGCGCCTGCGCCGCCCGCCACCGCCATCCGATCGGCATTCTGGCCGACCTGCAGGGACCCAAATTCCGCATCGGCGAATTCCAGGGCAACCGGGTGCAGGTCGCGACGAAATCCATCTTCAAGTTCGACCGTAACGAGACACCGGGCTCGCCCGAGCGCGTCTTCCTTCCTCACGAGCAGATCTTTGAATCGATCGAGCCGGGCCACAACCTGGTGCTCGACGATGGCAAGCTGCGCATGAAAGTCATCGAGAAGAAGGCCGAAGAGATCGTCGCCGAGGTCACCGTCGGCGGCATGCTCGCCTCGCGCAAGGGTATCTCCATGCCCGATACGCTGCTTGGCGTCTCCCCGCTCACTGAAAAAGACAAGGCCGACCTCGCACAGGCCCTGAAACTCGGCGTCGATTGGGTGGCGCTGTCGTTCGTGCAGCGCGCCGAAGATCTGCACGACGTGCGCAAGCTGATCGGCACCCGCGCAGCGATCCTCTCTAAGATCGAAAAGCCCTCCGCCGTCGCCGAACTGGAAGATGTGATCGCCGCATCCGACGGCATCATGGTCGCCCGCGGCGACCTGGGCGTCGAAATGCCGGTCGAGAAGGTGCCGGGTCTGCAGAAGCGCATCACGCGGCTGTCGCGTGCCGCCGGCAAGCCGGTGATCGTGGCGACACAGATGCTGGAAAGCATGATCTCCTCGCCCATGCCGACGCGCGCCGAAGTCTCCGACGTCGCCACCGCCGTGTTCGACGGCGCGGACGCCATCATGCTGTCGGCCGAAAGCGCGGTCGGGCAGTATCCGGTCGAGGCGATCCAGATGATGGATCGCATCGCCATGGAGGTGGAGCACGATCCGCTCTATGAGCCGATCCTCTATGCGACGCAGACCGAACCGCAGCCGACCGGCGCCGACGCGATTGCCGCAGCTGCGTCCGCGATTGCCGACACTGTGCGCCTGGGCGCCATCGTCTGCTACACGGCGACCGGCTCCACGGTGCTGCGCGTGACGCGAGAGAGGCCCGGAATTCCCGTCATTGGCCTCACGCCTGTTGAATCGACGGCGCGGCGCTTGTCTCTCGTCTGGGGCGTGCAATCGATCCTGACGGGCGATCCGGAGAACCTCTCCCACATGGTGCGCAAGGCCTGCCGCATCGCGTTTGAGGAAGGGCTCGTCTCCGCCCGCGACGGCATTCTCATCACCGCCGGCGTGCCGCTGGGATCGCCCGGCGCCACCAACATGATCCGCATCGCCTTCGTCGATGAAAGTGGCGCGCCGATCGCGGAAGATGTGTGACGAACACTTTATCGGTCTTGGCGATCGTCACTCTAATGCGGACAGATTTGAGAATTGCACCATCTGTCGCACCAGTCGCAACATCGGGAACGACAGCGTAATTAAGCGCGTTTCTCTGCAAATCGCGGGTTTCGCCGCGTCGCAGAGGAGAACTTCCGTGAAAGCGTCAATTATTGCCCTCGCCGCAGGCTTCGCAGCCTTGTCCGCCGCAACGATGACGACGGCGATTACCACGTCGACGAGCGTCGAAGCGCTGACCGCCAATCAGGCGACCAAGAACCGTCTCGATCCCAATCGCATTACGAGCAAGCGCGTGCAGCGCCACGACTATGGCGCACGGCGCTATCGCTGGGCTGATGGTGACGACTATCGCTATCGCCGCTATCGCGGCTGGTATCGCTACGACGACCGCCCGTACGGCTGGCGGGACCGCGATTGCGTCGGCGTCGGTCCGGTCTGGTTCTGCCCTTAAAATTCAAATGGACACGTGCTGCGGGCCGTCGCGCACCCGCTTGAACGGCCCCCTCACGCACAACAGCCCCCTCACCCCAACCCTCTCCCCAAGGGGAGAGGGAGTTTCTTGACCGGATGAAAACCGGGTGAGATCCGTTAGATGCCCTGGCCTTCGACGGCCTTCTTCAAGTCCTCGGCCGCCGGCTTGCCGCCCTCGATCTCGGGATGAATCTTCAGCAACTGCTCGTAGGCTTGGAGCGCGGCTTTTTTCTCGCCCAGCAGGTCGAGAATTTTCGCCATGCCGTCGAGAGCGCGAAAGTGGTTCGGCTGCAGCGCGATGGCTCGGCGCAGATCGCCCAGCGCGGCCGAATAGTTGTTCATGCGATAGTAGACATAAGCCCTGTGGCTCCAGGCCTCCGCATAGTCGGGCGCCAAATCGACCGCCGCATCCATCAGCGACAGCGCCTTCTCCTGCTGCATCTTGGAAGAAAAGTCCTCGGCCCGGTCGATCAGCAGATTTACGGTATCGCCGCCTTCGAGCCGCCACAGCCGCTCGATGGCCGCGCCGATCTCACCCGCGCGGCGATGATCAGGCTCAGTCGCAAGAAAGGCGTAGAGGGACTCCAAGGTCTTCTCGGTCTCTTCTGGCGACTTGGGGAACGGCAGACCCATCATGCCCGGCTCGCCCTTCTCCCGGATCGCAGGATTGGGGGCGGGCGGTTCAACCTTCTTGGCTTCCGGCTTGGGGAGCGGTGCGGGCTCGGGGTCTTCGCGGGGCGCAAATGGCGCTTCGAGTCGCGGATTGATTTCGATCAGCGGTTCATCGCCCGCCGGCGGAAGCGGCAGATCGCGGTTCTGCTCGATGCCGGGCACGGCGTCGGGGTCCGGTCCCAGATCGACCTGGGCCAACGCTGCACCACTGAGACAGGTCAGCGCGGCGGCGGCTGCGGCGGCAACGGTTGATGGGCGCTTGATCATACCGGAACGCTATCCGACGGGTCGGAGCACGTCAAAAGCCGTTTCGTGAAATGATGGTAAGGCTCGCCGCCGGAACAAGCGAAAGCGCCCTGCGGCGGCCCTCTGCGCGGGTCGGCGGCAAGGCGCCTTGAACGGGCAGCCGGGAAACGCGCCGGGCGCTTAGCCCTGGCGGGCCTTGAAGCGGCGCTGCGTCTTGTTGATGACGTAGACGCGGCCCTTGCGGCGCACGACGCGGTTATCGCGGTGGCGCGAGCGCAACGACTTCAGGGAATTTCGAACCTTCATGACGACACCGGTTAATGGATGGTGGGCACTAGAGGGATCGAACCTCTGACCCCTACCATGTCAAGGTAGTGCTCTACCGCTGAGCTAAGTGCCCTTTTGAAAGGGAAGTCGTGCTTCTAGAGGGCTTCCCCTACTCGGGTCAAGCCTCCGGGCAAGAGAATTTGCCGCTGTTGGAGGGCTTTGGGGCGCCCAGACGCCGCATCCGCCGTGCTCAGGCCGCCAGCAGCCTGTCAACCTCGCGTACGAGGTCCTTGAGATGAAACGGTTTGGACAGCACCCGGCTGTCCTTGGGGGGCTGATTGTCGCTGTTCAAGACCACGGCGGCAAAGCCGGTGATGAACATGATCTTCAAATCGGGATCGATCTCGCTCGCCCGCCGGGCGAGTTCAATGCCGTCCATTTTCGGCATGACGATATCGGTCAGAAGCAACGTGAAGGGCTCGTGCTTCAGCCGCTCGAAGGCATCCTCGCCGTTTTCGAACGCCACCACGTCGTAATTGGCCTTTTCCAGCGCCTTGACGAGAAATCCGCGCATGGAATCGTCGTCTTCGGCGAGCAGTATCCGGCGCAGCGGCAGACTGGAAGGTTTGAGCGTCATGGGAGGTTGGTCCGTGAAAAACTCTGTTCTGAAGCCTGGCGCGGCGCGCGCGCTATCGATAGCTGAAAATTCTCACGAGGCAAATTGGCCCCAGTTTGGTAAACGGATCATGAAGCTGTGGATGAATTGACGCGCCTTGCTTGCGCCGAAGGCACCCTACCACCTCACAGATGACAAATGTGCTTCCCACCCGAGTGAAATGAGATAAGCACGCGTACATGGCGCAAGGCCACCCCGGCGCGGTAGAATATGTTTTTCGACCAAAGCGGCCAGCGGGGTTGCGAACGAGTTGGATTGGAACCGGATTTGATGCCGACACACGATCCCCATGCCGTACCGGGTGCCTACTTCCCGTCTTACGACGTGTTGAAGCCGCTCAGGCAGATGGCTGCGTTCGTGTTCTCGTCCCCCCATTCCGGCCGCGTCTATCCGCAGGAATTCCTGAGCTTATCGCGCCTCGATCCGCTGGCGCTGAGGAAGAGCGAGGACGGGCTGGTCGACGAGTTGTTCCGCTCCTGCGCCACACTCGGGGCGCCGCTCATCAGTGCCCGCTTTCCCCGCGCTTACCTCGATCTCAATCGTGAACCTTACGAAATCGACCCGGATCTCATCGATGGCCCAGTGCCCATGCACGCCAATGCCCAATCGATCCGGGTGATGGGTGGGCTCGGTACCGTCGCCCGCGTGGTGGCGGATGGAGAAGAGATTTATTCGAAAAAGCTGCCGCTTGCAGCGGTGATGGCGCGGATTGAGCAGCTCTATTTTCCGTTCCATGCTGAACTGAGCCGGCTTATCGACGAGACCCGCAGGCAGTTCGGCTATGCGATCCTCATCGATTGCCACTCGATGCCTTCGACCGCCATGGCGCCCGGCGGCGCAAGCCGCCCCGATATCGTGATCGGCGATCGCTTCGGCGCCTCGTGCGATACGCGGCTGTCGGTTCTGACGCGCGAAGCGTTCCGCCGCCGAGGCTATGGCGTGCAGATGAACAGACCTTATGCCGGGGGTTACATTACCGAGCATCACGGACAGCCCGCGCGCGGCGTCCACGCCCTGCAGATCGAGATCAATCGCGGTCTTTATCTCAACGAACGGACGCTTGAGCCTGGGACCGGATTTGCCGAACTCGCCAGCGATCTTCAATTAATCGCCGCTGAATTGTTCGAAGCCGCACCGCAGGTCTTCGAGCGGCGTGCGGCGGCTGAGTAAGTTCCAACCTGACAGATCGATTGACGCTCTGCGACACGCGATGCCCGAAGGGACGCTGCGCAAAAAAAAAGGCCGTTCGAACGAGCGAACGGCCCAAGTCTAGGGAGGAAACGCCCAAGGAGGGCTGCGACGAGCGGCAAGCCGCCATGTCGCAACGCACAAATTATCGGTGCAGCGCATCACCAGCAAATGCAAATTTTGCAGGGCTGAGAGGCGGTTTCCGCGCATCTGATGCAAAATATGCGCTTCTCGCCGTCAAGACGGAGGCTGTCGAAGGCGTTAACGGATCTCAGGGCCAGCGTAGCGGCAAGCCCGATGCCGAGGGAGCTGCGGGCATAAAAAAGGCCGTCCGAAATGCCGAACGGCCCAAGTCTAGGGAGGAAACGCCCAAATTGGGCAACGATTGCGGTGAAGCGTGTCAGCGCAACCGTAAGTCAAAGGATGAGCTGCTTCGGCTGGCATCGCAATCATCACCATCGTCTCACATGGGAATTAACAAACTCATGTATCGCAGGCGCAACAAACTACATTACACTGCAACAACAGGGGCCGGTATTGAACGCTTCAAAGTAAATCGAAGTGATCATTTCGGAATACTCTAAGGAACTGAAACGTCGGGAGAAAATTGGTGGCGGGGCAGACCGGTTCAGGCGAATTCCAGCATTTGTTGCGTTGTGCACATCAACTGGCGGATATCGCCGGTCCTGTGGTTCTCCAGCACTTCCGCAAGTCCATAGACGTCGAAAACAAGGCCGGTGCCGGGTATTTCGACCCCGTCACCAAGGCCGACCGCGGGGCCGAAAGGGCCATCGCCAAGGCTCTCCGGCAGACCTACCCCGATCATTCGCTGATTGGCGAAGAGTTCGGCACCAAGCCCGGCAAGAGCCCGTACCAATGGGTCGTCGACCCCATCGACGGCACCCGCGCCTACATCATGGGTAGCCCGATGTGGGGCACCCTCATCGGACTTCTGAGGGACGGCAAGCCGGTGCTCGGCGTCATGGACCAACCGTTCACAGGCGAGCGGTTCTGGTCGGACCGGCAAGCGAGCTACATGCGCGTCAAGGATGGCAAGCCCAAGCGCCTCAAGACCCGGGCAGCGGCGAAGCTTTCCGATTCGGTTTTCGCCACGACCCATCCTGAGCTCTTCGGCGGCGCCAAGGAGCAGCGCGCCATGTCAGCACTCAAGGGCTGCGTGCGCATGACACGCTTTGGCGGCGATTGCTATAATTACTGCCTGCTGGCGGCGGGTTTCGTCGACGTCATCATCGAGAGCGGCCTCAAGAACTTCGATATCGTGGCGCTGATCCCGATCATCGAGAGGGCCGGCGGATGCGTGACCACCTGGACCGGCGCCGCAGCGGCCGATGGCGGCAGCATCCTCGCCTCGGCCAATCCCAAGCTCCACGAAGATGCACTCAAGGTGCTCGCTAAAGCGTAGCTGAGAGCGCCGGACCGGATGGAATGCCGACGCCCATGTAGGCGTCGAATGCGGCCCAGAACCGCTGCCGGATGGCGTCGTTCTCCTGCAGAATTTCGTGACGCGATCCGGGCATCAGAATGTGCCCGCCGATTTTCAGTTCGACCGCGAAGTCCTCGATTGCCCGCGGCGATACCACATGATCAGCGCCTGCCGCGAACAGCAGCATCGGCACTGTCACATACTTCGGATAATCGGGGCTTTGAAGCATGGCGCAACTTCTGAGCGCCGACTTCAACCAGCCTACCGTGGGCGAGCCCAGCGCCAGCTCGGGCGCCGCTTCCAGCACCGCCTTGTTGCGCGACCAGCGCACGAAATCGCTGGTCAGCACATTGCCTTCGAATTCCAAGGCCTCCTCGGGCTGATCGTCGCCGCCTTTGACGTAGGTGGTGGCAAGGCCGATGTTCCCGACCGTTTCGGCATAAAGCCGCGTCACGCGGCGGCTGTTGCCGGTTTGATTTTCGTGGATCTCGATCATCGGCGAGACCAGCACCATGCGCTCGAACGGGCTTTGCGGATCCTGGGCATTGCGGAGCAGAATGTTGCCGCCCATCGAATGGGCGAGCGCGATGTAAGGCGGGGGGACGGATTTCATCACCACGTCGGCCATGAAGCGCGCCAGATCGCGGTCATACTCGGTGAAGCCGACAACGTGGCCCTTGCGCGGGTTGGAAAGCTTGCGGACCGAACCGCCTTGTCCGCGCCAATCCAAGATGGCGACTGCATAGCCGCGGCGCCGCAGATCGGCGATAACTTCAAAATACTTCTCGATGTATTCACCGCGGCCGGGAAAAATGCACACCGTACCGCGCACGGGACCAAGCGTCGGCTCCCACAAGGCGGCCCGCAGATCCGATCCGTCGTAGCCCTTGAAGATCAACACGTCGGCCCCAGAGGGGACCGGATTGATCGCGATCGAAACGAGTTTCATGCCTAGCCTTCAATTGTGGGCCGTCTCAACTCCGGCATCCTAAACGGCCCGCGCCCAAGCGTCAGCCGGGCGGCGAGGAAGTCCAGAAGTTTGTGATCTGCTGGGCGTGAATCCGCCCCCTTGTGGCTGACCGGCAGCAGCCGCGCGGGACCGCTTGAACCCGAAAAATCCTCACCTACCTACACAGTGCACCCGCCGGTCACCGGGGGTGCCCTACCGGGTGGCCGATGAAGGCGCCCGATGAGGTTTCCACATGTCGCTTCTCATGGAGGATATGTCATGCGACACACCGACTTTACTCCCTTCTATCGTTCGGCCATTGGTTTCGACCGCCTGTTCCAGATGCTCGATCAGGCGTCCGGCTTCGACAGCGATGGCGGATTCCCGCCCTACAACATCGAAAAGACCGGCGAGAATGCCTTCCGCATCACGCTCGCTGTTGCCGGTTTCAATCCGGATGAGCTGAAAGTCGAGATGAAGGAGCAGACGCTCACCATCTCAGGCGAGAAGGCCGCCGAGAAGGATGAGAAAACCTATCTTCATCGCGGCATCGCCGCCCGCTCGTTCGAGCGGCGTTATCAGCTTGCCGACCATGTCGACGTCGTCGGCGCCGACTACAAGAACGGCCTGCTGCACGTCGATCTGGTGCGCAACATTCCCGAAAAGATGAAGCCGCGCACGATTGCGATTTCGGCCGAGCCGGGCGTCAAGCAAATCGAGGCCCAGGGTTGAGGTTTGGCCGGAACACAGGTGTTACAGCATCCGCAGCTGCTCCCCCCTGGCAGCGCGCGGAGCGGAGAGCGGAGCCCCAGCGGGCTCCGCTTTTTTGTTGCGGAGCGGACGGCAGAACGCCATCGGGCAAGTTGGGCCGGCACGATGTGGTGAACGAAGTAATTTTATTGCGTTTTCGGCCGCCGGGATGTGCCGAACCTGACTGTCACACCCCCGCCATGTTGGCGCTTGTGCCCTGCATTGAAATCTGTAGAATTTGGAGATAGGTCAACAATGCTGTCCTTTGTCGGCGCCTGCCGGCTGGGGGCGGGATATGCGGTTGCTCGTGGTGCGCCGGTGGCGTTGGCCGTTCGGGCGTAGGAGATGCAAAGCGTGATGGGGCGGAAGTTCAGTCCGGCACAAGGTTGTGCCGACGCATATCGGGATCGCCCGGTCACCGCGTCCCATGCCGCCCATGCCACTGGGCTTTCCACTGTCATGACAGGTGGCAGGGGCCGGGCCCGAAAACGCAGCAGGGCCGTTCAGGCGCCGCGCACGTGACCCGAAACTGGTTGCCACCGAGCGCCGTAGACGACCAAGACGACAGAATGGCCACAGCCGGCGCCAATCCTTGAAATTGAACGACGACACCGCGCCATTTCATTCAGCGCACTAAGGACGAGACATGAGCGAAGGTTATCTGCCCCCGGTTGAAGATGAGGTTGGTGCGCGTGAAGGCCGGGCGACGCCCGAGGGCCTGTTTGATCCCGCCCTCGAGCGCGACGCCTGCGGCGTCGGCTTCATCGCCAATCTGAAGGGCAAGAAATCTCACAAGATCATCGCCGATGCACTGAACATTCTGCACAACCTGGAACACCGCGGCGCGGTTGGCGCCGATCCGCTTTCGGGCGACGGCGCCGGCATCATGATCCAGATCCCGCACGACTTCCTGGCGGATGAGACGAGCAAGCTCGGCTTCACGCTGCCTACGACCGGTCACTACGCCGTCGGCCACGTGTTCATGCCGCAGGACGACCGTTTGCGCGCGCACTGCGAGCGCGTCTGGGCCCGTTGCCTCAAGGACGAGGGCCTTGAACTCTTAGGCTGGCGCTCGGTTCCGGTCGACAATTCATGCCTGTCCGACATGGTCCGCGGCGTCGAGCCGGTGCACCGTCAGGTGTTCATCGGCCGGCCGAAGATCTTCAAGACCGAAGACGAGTTCGAACGCAGTCTCTACCTCGTCCGCAAGGTCGTTTCCAATGCCATCCACGATGCCTACAAGGGCCGCGACATCGGCCATTATACGGTGTCGCTGTCGACGCGCACGCTGGTCTACAAGGGCATGTTTCTGTCGTATCAGGTGAAGGCCTACTACAAGGACCTGTCCGACACGCGTATGGCGTCCGCCCTCGCGCTCGTCCACCAGCGCTTTTCGACCAACACCTTCCCGTCGTGGAAGCTGGCGCACCCCTACCGCATGGTCGCCCATAACGGCGAGATCAACACGCTGCGCGGCAACGTCAACTGGATGGCGGCACGCCAGGCTTCGGTCTCGACGCCCCTATTCGGCAACGACATCTCCAAGCTGTGGCCGATCTCGTATGAAGGCCAGTCGGACACCGCCTGTTTCGACAACGCGCTCGAATTCCTGACCATGGGAGGATACAGCCTCGCGCACGCGGCGATGATGTTGATTCCCGAAGCCTGGGCCGGCAATCCGACCATGGATGGCAAGCGCCGCGCCTTTTACGAATATCATGCCTGTCTGATGGAGCCGTGGGACGGCCCGGCCGCCATGGCCTTCACCGACGGCCGCCAGATCGGCGCGACGCTCGACCGCAACGGTCTGCGGCCTGCCCGCTATCTCGTCACCAAGGACGATACGGTGATCATGTCGTCGGAATCCGGCGTGCTGCCGGTTGCCGAAGAAAACATCGTCAAGAAATGGCGCCTGCAGCCGGGCAAGATGCTTCTGATCGATCTGGAAAAAGGCCGCATCATTTCCGACGACGAATTGAAGGCCGAGATCGCCTCCAGCCATCCGTATGAGGTCTGGCTCAAGAGCACGCAGATCAAGGTGGCCGAGCTGCCGCTGCCGGCGAAGTCGGCGACGGCGAAGACCAACGTCAGCCTGCTCGATCTGCAGCAATCGTTCGGCTACACGCAGGAGAGCATCAAGTTTCTGATGACGCCGATGGCGGAGAGCGGCCAGGAGGCCGTCGGCTCCATGGGCACCGACACGCCGATCTCGGCTCTGTCGTCGAAATCGAAGCTGCTCCACACCTACTTCAAGCAGAACTTCGCCCAGGTCACCAACCCGCCGATCGACTCGATCCGCGAAGAGTTGGTGATGAGCCTCGTCTCGTTCATCGGACCCAGACCCAACATCCTCGACCTTGAAGGCACGTCGAAGGAAAAGCGGCTTGAAGTCGATCAGCCGATCCTGACGAACGAAGACCTTGAGCGCATCCGCGGCATCGGCGAGGTGAAGGACAATACCTTCGCCTCGGTGACGATCGACATCACCTATCCAGCGGATAAGGGCGAAGCGGGCATGGGCCCGGCGCTCGACTGCGTGTGCGCGGAAGCCGAAGAATATGTGCGCGCCAACGAATACAACATCATCATACTTTCGGATCGCGCGGCCGGCCCCGATCGCATCGCCATCCCCTCGCTGCTCGCCACCAGCGCCGTGCATCATCACCTGATCAAGCAGGGCCTGCGCACGTCCGTCGGACTCGTGGTCGAAACCGGCGAGGCGCACGAGGTGCATCAGTTCTGCACGCTCGCCGGCTACGGCGCCGAAGCGATCAACCCGTATCTCGCGTTCGAGACGCTCTACACGATGATCCCCGATCTGCCCGAGGGCACGACGCCGGAGATCGTCAAGAAGCGCTACATCAAGGCCGTCGGCAAGGCGATGCTGAAGGTCATGGCCAAGATGGGCATCTCGACCTATCAGTCCTACTGCGGCGCGCAGATTTTCGACGCGGTCGGTCTGCGCTCGGCCTTCGTGCAGAAGTATTTCACCGGTACCCACACCCAGGTTGAAGGCGTGGGCCTGCGCGAGATCGCACGCGAGACGGTCGAACGTCACAAGGCCGCCTTCGGCAACGTCCCTGTTCTCGCCAATGCGCTCGAAGTCGGTGGCGACTATGCCTTCCGCGTGCGCGGCGAAGCCCACATGTGGCGGCCCGGAACGGTAGCAGACCTGCAGCACGCCGTGCGCGGTACCGACAATGCCGACGCCATGTCCGGCAAGGTGCCGGCGAAGTATCGCGACTTTGCAAAGTCGATCAACGATCAATCCGAACAGTTGATGACACTGCGCGGCATGTTCCGCATCCGCTCGGCGGAGAGCATGGGCCGCAAACCGGTGCCGCTCGACGAGGTCGAGAGCGCGGCATCCATCGTCAAGAGGTTCTCGACGGGTGCGATGAGCTTCGGCTCGATCAGCCGCGAGGCGCACACCACCCTGGCGATCGCGATGAACCGCATCGGCGGCAAGTCGAATACGGGTGAAGGCGGCGAGGAAGCCGACCGCTTCAAGCCGCTCGCCAACGGTGACAGCATGCGCTCGGCCATCAAGCAGGTGGCTTCGGGACGCTTTGGCGTCACGGCGGAGTATCTCGCCAACTCCGACATGATCCAGATTAAGATGGCGCAGGGTGCCAAGCCCGGTGAAGGCGGACAGCTGCCCGGCCACAAGGTCGACGCGACAATTGCCAAGGTGCGCCACTCGACGCCGGGCGTCGGTCTCATCTCGCCGCCGCCGCATCACGACATCTACTCGATCGAAGATCTGGCGCAGCTGATCTTCGATTTGAAGAACGTCAACCCGCGCGCCGACATATCGGTGAAGCTCGTGTCCGAAGTCGGCGTCGGCACCGTGGCGGCGGGCGTCGCCAAGGCGCGCGCCGATCATGTGACGATCTCAGGGTTTGAAGGCGGCACGGGCGCCTCACCGCTGACCTCCATCAAGCACGCCGGCTCCCCGTGGGAAATCGGCCTTGCCGAAACCCATCAGACGCTGGTGGTCAACAAACTGCGCGGCCGCATTGCCGTGCAGGTCGACGGCGGCGTGCGCACTGGACGCGACGTCGTCATCGGCGCTTTGCTCGGTGCCGATGAATTCGGCTTCGCCACCGCACCGCTCATCGCCGCCGGTTGCATCATGATGCGCAAGTGCCACCTGAACACCTGCCCGGTCGGCGTCGCGACGCAAGATCCGGTGCTGCGCGCCAAGTTCGCCGGCAAGCCAGAGCACGTCATCAATTACTTCTTCTTCGTGGCCGAGGAAGTACGCGAGCTGATGGCGCAGATGGGCTATCGCACCTTCAGCGAAATGGTCGGCCGCTCCGACCAGCTCGACAAGGACCGCGCCATCGAACACTGGAAGGCGCGCGGCCTCGATTTCTCCAAACTGCTGCACAAGCCGGCCGCGGCCAAGGGCGTCGCCATCCACCATTGCGAGCGGCAGGACCACGGGCTCGACAAGGTGCTGGACAACAAGCTGATCGAGGCGGCCAAGCCCGCACTCGAAAGCCGCAAGCCCGTCAAGGCCGAGTTCGCCATCAAGAACGTCAACCGTTCGACCGGTGCCATGCTGTCGGGCGAGGTTGCCAAGCGCTATGGCCACGCCGGCCTGCCAGAGGACACGATCTGGCTGACGCTCAATGGCACGGCCGGACAGGCGTTCGGCGCCTGGGTTGCATCGGGCGTGACGCTCGACCTCGTCGGCGAAGGCAACGACTATGTCGGCAAGGGGCTGTCGGGCGGCAAGCTGATCGTGCGGCCCGATCCCAAGTCCGGCATCGTTCCGGAAGAGAGCATCATCGTCGGCAACACGGTGCTGTACGGTGCGATCACGGGCGAGTGCTACTTCCGTGGCGTGGCCGGTGAACGCTTCGCGGTCCGCAACTCGGGCGCCTACGCCGTCGTCGAAGGCACCGGCGATCACGGCTGCGAATACATGACCGGCGGCGTGGTGGTCGTGCTCGGCCAAACCGGCCGTAATTTCGCGGCCGGCATGTCGGGCGGCATCGCCTACGTGTTCGACGAGAAGGGTGACTTTGACGGCCGCCTCAACACCGAGATGGTGCAGCTCGAGCCGCTCGTCACGGATAAATCTCTGGTCGACAGGCTCGCCAAGGCCAACGGCGATGTCAACCGCACGCTCGCCGATGTAATGCTCGACATGCGCGAGCAGGATGTCGAGCGCCTGCACGCGCTCATCTCGCGGCACGCGCACTATACCAACTCGGCAAAGGCGCAGGCGATCCTCAAAGACTTCGCGGCCTACCTGCCGAAGTTCAAGAAGGTCATGCCGGTCGAATACAAGCGGGCGCTGGCGGATCTGGCGAAGGCAACGGCGGCGGCCGCATCAGCGAGCGTGCCGCGCGCCAAGCAGTAAACCTCGACCACCATTGGGATCGGCAGGCGCACCGGAACTGAAGCGGCGCGACACATTGAGAAGAGATAAGTATGGGCAAGCCGACTGGATTTCTGGAACTCGACCGCGAAGACCGCAAGTACAAGCCGGTCGAAGAGCGCCTGAAACACTATAAGGAATTCGTGATTCCGCTCAGCGAAGACGCGGTCAAGAAGCAGGCGAGCCGCTGCATGGATTGCGGCATCCCCTATTGTCACAATGGCTGCCCGGTCAACAACCAGATCCCGGACTGGAACGACCTCGTCTATCACGGCGACTGGAAAGAGGCGTGCGACAACCTCCACTCGACCAACAATTTCCCCGATGTGACGGGCCGTATCTGCCCGGCGCCGTGTGAAGCCGCCTGCACACTCAACATCGACGACAAGCCCGTCACCATCAAGACAATCGAGTATTCGATCTCCGAGCGCGGCTGGAACGAAGGCTGGATCTCGCCGCAGCCGGCCGAAACAAAAACCGGCAAGAAGGTCGCCATCATCGGATCGGGACCAGCCGGCCTTGCCGCCGCCCAGCAGCTGGCGCGCGCGGGCCATGAGGTGCACGTTTATGAAAAGAACGCGCGCCCCGGCGGTCTGCTCGTCTACGGCATCCCAGATTTCAAGATGGAGAAGGATATCATCGCCCGGCGCGTCAAGCAGATGGAAGCCGAGGGTGTCACCTTCCACTGCGGCGTCCACGTCGGCCAGGACCTGTCCGCCAAATATCTCGAAGGCAAGCACGATGCGGTGCTGATCGCCATCGGTTCCGAACAGCCGTTCGATTTCTTTGCCAGTGCGCCCGGACGCGACCTCGACGGCATCCACTACGCCATGGATTTCCTGCCGCAGCAGAACCGCCGCGTGGCGGGCGAGAAGATCGACACCAAGGTCAAGGAAATTTCGGCCAAGGATAAGCACGTCGTTGTCATCGGCGGCGGCGACACGGGCTCCGACTGTATCGGCACGTCGTTCCGCCAGGGCGCCAAGAGCGTGACGCAACTCGAAATCATGCCGATGCCGCCGGAGAAGGAGAACAAGGCGTTGTCCTGGCCGCACTGGCCGATGAAGCTGCGCATCTCCTCCTCGCAGGCCGAGGGCGCCAAGACGGAGTACTCGATCCAGACCACGGGCTTCTCGGGCGAAGGCGGCAAGGTGAAGAAGCTCAACTACACGCGCGTCAACGCCAACATGGCGCCCATCAAAGGTTCGGAAGGTTCGCTCGACGCTGACCTTGTGCTGTTCGCCATGGGCTTCTCAGGCCCCGTCGAAGGCGACGTAGTCAAGGAATTCGCGCTCCCCGTCGTCGCACGCGGCCGCTTCAAGGGCCTCGACGCGACCGACAAGGATTACAAACTGAAGGGCTCGCCCAAGCTGTTCTGTGCCGGTGATATCCGCCGCGGCCAGTCGCTCGTCGTCTGGGCGATCCGCGAAGGACGCCAGGCCGCAAGCGCTATCGATAAGTTCCTGATGGGCTCGACCACGCTGCCGCGCTGAACCGGCCGAAGTTTGCCGGACAAGAACGTTACGGGGCGCGCGGCGTGCCGGCGCGCGGCCGCGTCACGCGGGACAGCTGATCCGCCGTAACCGTGGTCGTGCGGCCGGTGCGGCGAGGCGCAGTGTGACGCGCCGGCGGTGACCCGCCGTCACGTATCCGCCGGATAGCGTAGCGAATGATGCGAAACAGCAGATAGGGTACACCGATCACCACGAGCCAGGCGAGCGTCCGGCCGATCATCGACCCCATCTTCTGCGCCGTCGTTCTCGTGTCGGGCACAACGACCTCGGGCGCCGCTTCGGCCGGGGCCCGCTGCGATGCCTCAGGCTTGGCGGCAACCTCCGTCTCGGCTGCGATCTGGCGCTTCACGCCATAACGGCCGGCATGGGTCAGCGCGAACGGGTTGGCCGCACGCCGCTGAACGCGATGCGGGTGCTCAGGATGATACTGCAGGGCGATCGCGGCGCCCGCGGCAAGATCGTCGGCGGCTTCGCTTGGCACGTCGAACCACGAGGTGAGGCTAGAGCCGTCGTCGAGCGCATAATCGACATGCACGATCGTGACGTGACGGACTTCGCCCATGGCGTGATCAACTTCAGCGGCGGCGCGATAGGCGCTCTCGCAGTCGGTCACATCCGTGACGTTGGCCGGACCCCGCTTGTTGAACCGATTGATGATGTAGTGGCACTTCGCTTCAAGCCCCGTCACGACGCCTTGCGTATCAACGTAGGTGAAGTGCGTGTAAAGACGCGGACCGGTAAAGGCTGCCATGACGCCGAGACCGAGCGCCAAAAAGACGCCGAGCATGATAAGCGCCGTCTTGCGCTGCTGCTCGGGCGAGGCGATCTCGACTCCGAATATCTTTCCTCTCGACATGGGGGTCCTCCCAAGGGCGGCGAAGCCAAAATGGATTGTGCGGCCGTTGTCCTGGCAACCGCCGGCCGGGCAAATGAGGCGGACATGCTATCGCAAAGCACTTAAGGGGTTGCTCACGCGAGATTAGCAGAGGGTGAACGTGCATGCCGTTTTGCGACAAAATATGCGCGCGACGGCGCCGGCATACTCAGCCCGTGCGCTGGCCGCCGCATCCAATAGGATCATTGCCAAATCCGAGCGCCTAGCCCTTGCGAGCAGATAGCACGTTGGCGATCTCCTCAAGAGAGGCCGGATCGTCGATGGTCGCCGGCATCTTGTAGGGCGTTTGATCGGCGATCTTCTTCATTGTGCCGCGCAGGATCTTGCCCGAGCGGGTCTTGGGCAATCGCGCTACCGTATGCGCGGTCTTGAAGGCGGCGACCGGCCCGATGCGCTCGCGCACCAGATCGACCACTTCTTTCTCCACCTCTGCGGGATTGCGGGTCACGCCGGCCTTGAGCACCAGGAAGCCGACCGGCAATTCGCCCTTCAAGGCATCGGCCGCACCGATGACGGCGCACTCCGCCACATCCTTGTGCGAGGCAAGAACTTCTTCCATCGCGCCCGTCGAAAGGCGGTGTCCGGCAACGTTGATGATATCGTCGGTGCGGCCCATGATGAAGAGATAGCCGTCGGCATCGCAATAGCCCGCATCCGCCGTCTTGTAGTAGCCGGGAAACTCATCTGTGTAGCTTGGACCGAAGCGCTCAGCGGCATGCCACAGCGTCGGCAGGCAACCCGGCGGCAGGGGCAGCTTAACGACGATATTGCCGAGCGTGCCGCGCTCCACCTCGTGACCGGCGTCGTCGAGCACCTGCACGTCATAGCCCGGCATGGCGACCGTGGGCGATCCGCGCTTCACCGGCAACAGGCCGAGGCCGACGGGATTACCGGCGATGGCCCAGCCTGTTTCAGTCTGCCACCAGTGATCGATGACCGGAACTTTGAGATTGTCTTCGGCCCAGACGATCGTATCGGGATCGGCCCGCTCGCCGGCAAGAAAGAGCGTGCGGAACTTCGACAGATCATACTTGCCGATATGACTTCCGGTTGGATCTTCCTTTTTGATCGCGCGGAATGCGGTCGGCGCGGTGAATAGCGCGACAACCTTGTGCTCGGACGCAACGCGCCAGAACGCGCCGGGATCGGGCGTGCCGACCGGTTTGCCTTCATAGAGGATCGTGGTCGAGCCGTTGAGCAGTGGTCCATAGACAATATACGAGTGACCAACGACCCAGCCGACGTCGGAAGCCGCCCAGAACACCTCTCCCGGCGCGATGCCGTAGAGATACTTCATGGTCCACAACAGCGCGACCATGTGGCCGCCGTTGTCGCGTACCACGCCCTTGGGCTGACCAGTGCTGCCTGAGGTGTAGAGGATGTACAGCGGATCGGTGGAGGCAACGCGAGCGCAGGCGGCCTTCTTGCCTTCAGCGCGGGCCTTGGCGACAAGCGCCGACCAATCGTGATCGCGACCCGCGACCAGAGCCGCGTGTTCCTGCGGCCGCTGCAGTACGATGCAGCTCAGCGGTTTCGACGTCGCGAGATCGATGGCTCCATCGAGCAGCGGCTTGTATTTGACGACGCGGCCGGGCTCGATCCCGCAAGACGCCGACACGATCACTTTAGGCTTGGCATCGTCGATGCGGGTCGCAAGCTCGTTCGCCGCAAAGCCGCCGAACACCACCGAATGGATAGCGCCTATGCGGGCGCAGGCGAGCATGGCAATCGCCGCTTCCGGCACCGTCGGCATATAGATGATCACACGATCGCCCGTGCCGACGCCTTGGCCTTCGAGCACGGCGCCGAAGGTCGCGACCTCATCGAGAAGCTCGGAGTAGGTAAACGACTTTTTCGATCCCGTCAGGGGGCTGTCGTAGATGAGCGCCGTTACGGCGCCGTTGCCGTTCTCAACGTGCCGGTCGAGACAATTGTAAGCCGTGTTGCATTCCCCTCCAGTAAACCAGCGGCCGTATAGTCCCTGCCCGCCGTCAAAAACCTTGGAATACGGCTTGGACCAATCAACTGCCTTGGCGGCGTCCGCCCAAAAGGCGTCGGGGTCCGTCTGCCAGCTTCGATAGACGGCGTGATAGCGGCTCATCGGGGCATTTCCGTTCAGTTTTTTTAGTTGTTGGAGGCCGGATGCGGCGGTCGCGCGCAGCCCCCGCCACCCTTCGGATTGCCCCCGGGCGGGAGCCCGGCAAATCGACCATAGAATTGCCTGGCCAGCAAGCGCTGACGCCCCGGTGACGGAAGATAGCCCGGCCCAGCGCTGTCGCGCGCGCTACCATCGGCGCCGGCTCTTGCTCTGTTCGATGTCAGAATTCGAAGCCGGCGCGCGCGTACAATGCCCTAGCGTGCCAGACCGTCAGGGCAATTCACCCGCCAATGAATGTTGCCGATCTCTAGCGTGCACAAGCCCCGCCAGAGCCTCGAACCACCTAACGTCTGGGGGCACTGATGGCGGCGTGCGGCACCTCCGCCATCATCTCAGTGAAGTCGCGTCCCGAAATGTGGATGAGCGAGCGGTGATCGCCACCTTCGAAATAGATGTCGTGCGCATTGTCGAGCGCCTCGTCGATGACGCCTTCAATGCCATAAGCCTTCGACACCGGTGGAATCGCGCCCGTATCGCAGTCCTCGAAAATCTCCGCCACTTCATCTTCGCTCGCAAGGTCGAGCGGACGCTCCATGTAAGCGGACAACACGTCCGTGTTAACTTCGCGCGAGGCCGGAACGATGGCGAGCACGTAGCCGTTGGGATGTTTCATCAGCACGCCTTTGGCCATTTCATCAGCCGGAACACCGACGGCGCGTGCCGAGGAAAGTGCGTGCGCTGTGCGCATGTGCGGAAGCACGTCGAACGGCACACCCCGGCTGTCGAGATATGTCTTGAGAGAAATTGCGATGGCCATGAAATCCTCCTTCACCTTCCCGATTATGAAGCGAACGGTGGAGAACACACGTGCGGCGGTTCATTCCGCCGGACGCGCGCATATGATGGCCGGATTTCGGGTGCGTGAATGGCGCGTCGACCCGGAATCCGGCATCTGAGCAATCATTCCAAGTGAAAGTCTACCACGTTGGGGCGCCGATTTGTACCGCCGGAAACTGATGATCCGGCGGCGCGGCAGAATATGCTGCCGTGCAGCGCGGTGCCGGCTGCGCGTGCATTTGCGATGCCGCCCCAACGATGTAGATTATCCTACGTTTAGACCTCGATGTGCGATTGATCCCAGATCGCGCTGGCGGAGGTGATCCCTTGGACGGAACGCATCATGGACCAGCGGCGATCCGCGGCGTCCTGATTGATCTGGGCGGCGTCGTTTACGTTGGCTCCAGGCCGATAGAAGGTGCCGTGGGCGCCATTGCGCGCCTGCATGACGCAAGACTGCCGGTGCGCTTCATTACCAATACGACCCGGCGTTGCCGGCGCCAGGTGACCGGCGATCTCAAGCTGATGGGCATCGAGGTATCAGCTCCTGAGGTGCTCACCCCGGCGCTGATGACGCGGACGTATCTCGAGCGGCACGGCTTGGCGCCTCATCTACTCGTGCATCCCGATCTCATGGAAGATTTTGCCGGCCTTCCAACCGGCGGCAAGCGCGCCGTCGTCGTCGGCGACGCGGGCGAGCATTTCACCTTTCAAGCGCTCAACAGTGCCTATCGGGCGCTGGTTTCAGGCGCCGACCTGCTGGCGCTCGCCATGAACCGCAACTTCATGGACGCCGACGGTCAGCTCAGCCTCGACGCGGGCGCCTTCGTCACGGCACTCGAATTTGCCAGCCGCAAGCGCGCGACGCTGTTTGGCAAGCCGTCGGCTGAATTCTTCACCGCCGCGCTCGCTGGTCTCGGTTGCGGGCCCGAAGAGGTCGTGATGATTGGCGACGATGCGGAATCCGATGTGGGCGGCGCGATCGCATCGGGTATTCGCGGCATACTGGTGCAGACCGGCAAGTATCACGCTGGTGATGAATCGCGCCTAGCCGAACCGCCGGCCCATGTCGCGGCCGGACTCGATGAAGCCGTGACTTGGATTCTTGATCAGAACGTCGTGCCGACGTGACCTCACTCAACCCTTGGGCGCCGGCTCGCTCGAACCACCTTGCGCTGGCGGTATTGATGGCGCCTGACTGGTCGATCCGGCGGGCGGCCAACTGGTATCATCGGCGCGGCCGGGCCTGGGCGAAGGCCGCTCGCCCTTGACGAGCACGCGGAAGTAGGGCGCTTGAGTCGGCGCGATCTTGCCACGCGATTTCGTTCCCGACGGCGTGATCGAACTCATGAGCGTCAAGCCGCCTGCAAGCTGATCGACAATGAGATCGCCGACCTGTCCGGTGCTCTCACGCCGCGCCATCAGCGCCACGACAGACGCCGGAATGGCGGGACGCACGATCTCGACACTCGCGGTTTCTTCCCGGCCGCTGGCGCCGGTAAACTTCAACGTCACCTTTCCGTTGTCAGCCTTCTGGTCGCCAGAAGGATCGGCCGTGGCAGATGGCGGCGTGCCATCGACGCGCGTTGCCTTGATGAGCGGCGTCGCGGCAGCGGCCGCCATGCCGGGTTCAGCCGCCGGTGACGAAGGTGCCGGAGTTTTGACCGCATTGTCGGGATTGACCTTGGCCTGCTCGGCCTCGGCGCCAAGCAGAGGCACGGCGCGATTGGCCTTCGCCTGGTTCAGGTCGCGCCGCAGTTCCTTTTCGACGAAGTGCGCCAGATTGCGGTTGCCGGCGGCTGTGAAATGCACGCCATCGCCCTGGCGCAACACGCGGATCTTGCCGGTCAGATCGGGACCATAGGCCGAGTAGGCCCCGTTCTCGTCGAGGAACCCGGCATAGGCATCGATGTACTTCATGCCGTTTAAATACGCGCGCTCGCGGATCACGTCGTTCATCGCTTTTGCCTGCTCATCGGCGTCGGCGCGAGCAAGGTTCGGCAGTCCGATCCAGTAGACGCCGGCGTTCTTGCGCCGGACGATTTTCATCAGCCGGTCCATGCGGCGGGAGTATTCGGCCGTCCATTCCGGAGAGACGATCGGCGCCCGCTTGCCATCCGGCTTTTTCCAAGACACGCGGTCGTCCTCGCCGACCATGACGACCGCGATGTTGAAGTTGCTGGAACCGAGCGCCTCTTCCACCGCCTTGACCTTGGCGTCGAAGTCGCCGCTCATCAGACCATAGATTTCCTTGATCGGCTTTTGCACGGTGAGCCGAGTGTCGGCGCCGAAGGCGTCGATGAGACCGTCGAGCACGCCGGCGGCGAACGAGTCGCCGATGACCGCGAGCTGATAGATCTCGCCTTCCGGAAATGGGTTCAAATACGATTGGGTGGCATCATCCTCGGCCGCGGAGGCAGGCGCGGGCCAGCCCGAAAAAACCGGCGCCAACAGCGCCAAGGCCGCGGCTGCCAAATACCCGGCGATGTGCAATCGCTTTGTCATCGTGTCCTTCTGCAATGGCCACGCAACGCGATCATGTGCGGCCGCGCGGGAGAAGCCTGCAAATCAGCGGCGAACATACACCAGAAAGGGGTTCATGTTCCAACCGTCCTTGCCGCCCGCCCACCGTTTCATTGCGTGCCCGACGCGCGACGGCTCGCGTGCTCAAGCAGCGCGTCGGAAGGCCAGCAATCGACCGCGATGCCGGACGCCTTTTGATAGAGGCCGATCTGCTTGCGCGTGTTGGAGCCGATCTTTCCGTCGGTCTTGTCCATGGGATAGCCGAGCGCCTTGAGGCGGACCTGCAGATCGTGCACCGTCTGAGTTTTGGGCTGCTGGAACGACGCCCAGGGCGTGGCGAAATCGCCACCGCCACGGATGCGGTCCGACAGGTGGCCGACAAACAGCGCATACAGATCTGAGGTGTTGTAGAGGCGGATAACCTTGAAATTATCGCTGGCCAGAAAGGCCGGGCCGTAGAGGCCCGCCGGACTCATCAGGTAAGCGTTCTGATCGAGTTCGGTCTTGGAAAAAGGTTTGCCGGATGCCTTGGCGAAGCCGAGCTTTACCCATTCGCCGATCGGCCGCTGGTCCGGCGGACCTTCGAGGGAACAATCGGCGCCCGTGCCAATTTTCACCTCATGGCCCCAGCGCACGCCGCGCACCCAACCTTTGCCTTCAAGCTGGCGAGCGGCGGAGGCCAGCGCATCGGGAACCGACCGCCAGATGTCGGCTTTGCCGTCGCCGTCGCCGTCGTCGGCGTACTTGAGAAATTCAGTCGGCATGAACTGCGTGAGGCCAACGGCGCCGGCCCACGACGATTTCATATCCGAGCGCGGCACGCCCATGTCGAGCATCTTGATCGCCGCCAGCAGCTCCTGGCGGAACATGTCCTTGCGCTTGCCGGTGTAGGCGAGCGTGGCCAGCGCGCGGATCGCGTCATGCGGGAGCTTGTAGGACCCATATGCGGTCTCACGCCCCCAGATGGCGACGACGATGTAGGGATCGACGCCGGTCTTCTGCTCGATCTGCTTCAACGCCGCTTCATGCTGCTTGAAGAACGCCCGGCCCTGGCCGGCGAGCTTCTCCATGTACGGCTTCTGGATATAGTCGGCGGCCGTCTTGGTGAACTCGGCCTGCCCCTTGTTGTCGACCTTGGGCCGGCCCGGGAGATCGAGATCGGGAAGCTTGTAGTCGGGCTCGAGTCCGGCGATGGCGGCATCGAACGTCGCCCGCTTGACGCCCATTGCCTTTGCTTCGGGCCACAGACCGTCCAGGAACAAGGAGAATTGGTCACCAGCAACCGCGGGTGCGGGCTGCGCTAACAAGAGCGCCGCACAACCAAGCGCGAGCGCGATGACGAGCGTACGCATCAAGTGGGCCAAACGAGCCACGATTCCTCCGTAGGCTGAGACGAGCGCCGCTGAGGCAACCGCTTGCCGCCGCGACGCACTGGATATGCGCCGATCAGGGCCCAGGATTCTAGGCTTTTTTGGGGAATTTCACCCGTTTGAAGTTACCGGGGCCGCTAAAACGCCTTTCCCCGCGGCGGCACCAACTCAGGAGGCCGCTTTGAGTGCGTCCACCCGGCGCTCCCATGCCAAGGCCTGGGCGACGATGGTATCGATATCGTCGTGCTCAGGCACCCAGCCGAGTTGCGACCTGATCTTGTCCGACGCCGCAACGATTGCAGCCGGATCGCCGGCCCGGCGTGGCGACAACTTGACCTTGAAGTCGACGCCCGATACGCGCTTCACCGCCGCGATCACCTCGTGAACCGAAAAGCCTTTCGAATAGCCACAGTTGAAGATGTCTGACGGACCGCCCTTCCTCAAGTGCGCGAGCGCCGACATGTGCGCGCGCGCTAGATCCTTGACGTGGATATAGTCGCGGATGCAGGTCCCGTCTGTTGTCGGATAGTCGGTACCGAACACTTCCATCTGGCTGCGCTTGCCGAGCGCCGTTTCGCACGCGACCTTGATGAGATGCGTGGCCTTCGGTGTCGATTGACCCGAACGGCCTTGAGGATCGGCGCCAGCGACGTTGAAATACCGAAGCGCGACATAGCGGAAATCGTGAGCGCGCGAGGTATCGCCCAGCATGATCTCGGTCATCAGCTTCGATGATCCATAGGGCGACATCGGTGCCGGGCGCGCATCTTCCGCGACCGGGTTCTGCTCCGGATTGCCATAGACCGCTGCCGTGGAAGAGAAGATGAAATGCTTGACGCCGCTGGCCACCGCGTCGGCCATCAGCGAACGCGACTTGACGGTGTTGTTCAGGTAGTAGCCGAGCGGATCGGCAACCGATTCCGGCACCACGATCGAACCGGCGAAATGGATGATGGCATCGACGTCGTGGGCGCGGATGGTGCGCATGACGAGGTCGCTGTCGCCGATATCGCCGACCACCAGCTTGGCCTTGGGCGATACCGCCCAGCGGAACCCTGTCGACAGGTTGTCGATGACGACGACCGTCTCCCCGGCATCGACCAATTCCAGAACCATGTGGCTGCCGATATAGCCGGCGCCCCCCGTAACCAAGACTGTCATGAGTCGTATTCGATCCTCAAACGGGTCACCTTCCAGCGGCCAAAACTGGCGATTTGGCACATCAGGCACAACAAAAGTGACGAAACGTGTCGCAAACGGCTTTTAAGCGATGTGCGCTTACCGCCTATTCAAGTCCTGCACCATTTAAGCTAACAAGCCGCCAATCGAGACGGTAAACGATCCTGCCGAGGAAAGTTGCATGACCAGCGCGAAGAAGACAATCCGTAAAGCCGTGTTTCCGGTCGCGGGGCTTGGCACGCGATTTCTGCCCGCCACCAAGGCCATGCCCAAGGAGATGCTGACGGTTGTCGACCGGCCGGTCATCCAGCACGTCGTGGATGAAGCCCGCGCCGCCGGCATCGAGCACTTCATTTTCGTCACCGGCCGCAACAAGGGCGTCATCGAGGATCACTTCGACAGCCAGTTCGAATTGGAGCGCACGCTCACCGAGCGTGGCAAGACCTCAACACTCGACGAATTGCTGCGCGATCTGCCGGGCGCGGGGCAGACGAGTTTCACCCGTCAGCAAGCACCGCTGGGCCTTGGCCACGCCGTGTGGTGTGCCCGCGACATCGTCGGCGATGAACCGTTCGCGCTGCTTCTCCCCGACATGCTGCATCACGCCAAGACGCCTTGCCTCGCTGATATGATGAGCGCCTACAAGCAGTCTGGCGGCAATCTCATTGCCGTCGCGCCGGTCCCGGACGATCAGACCCATCAATACGGCATCGTCGGCGTAACCGACGCCAAGGCGAAGGTCTCCAAGATCACCAAGATGGTGGAAAAACCCAAGAAGGGCACCGCGCCGTCAAACCTGCACATCACCGGCCGCTACATTCTGCAGCCCGAGATCTTCTCGCTTCTGGCCGAGCAGGAGCGCGGAACCGGCGGCGAGATTCAATTGACCGACAGCATGATCAAGCTGATGGACGACAACAAGCAGGCATTCCATGCCGTCCGCTTCGACGGCACGATATACGACTGCGGGTCGAAGATCGGCTTTCTCACCGCCAACATCGCTTACGCGCTGGAGCGTGACGACCTGGCAGCGGACTTGCGCGCCGCACTTAAATCGATGCTCTAGAAGGTCGATGCGCGCGCTCGCTATCGCATGAACCTGAAAACAAGAGGAGCCGCCGGTCAAGGATGCCCGGTGGACCCGAAAGCATCTTTTGCCTGACGGTGGGAAGGGTCAGCCACCGTGGCGGGCGAGGTTTCTGTCGCTGCTATTCCGATCCTGCCGGAACTGGAGGGCGGCGAGCGCGGAGATGACAGCGCCTACAAGGAGGTGCAGCATACCAAGTGTGGTCCCGGCATAACCGAGTACGAACGGCCCGGCGAGCAGCCACAGACCGGCTAGCAGCATGGCGGCGTCTTCGGCCCGGCTCGCGACCATCAGCTTCACGCAACTCATGAGCAGCACAACGATGCCGGCGGCGGCGGTGGCCGACACGATCGTGGAATTATCGAGGTGGCCCGTCAGCCACGGGCTCAGCGCCGCTACGACCCCAAGTCCGATCCCGGCCGCCTCCTGCCAAGTTTGATGAGTCTCAATTTGCTCGTTGTTTGTCATGCGCTTAGCCTTTCACGTCGGGTCAACCAGTGGGAACGGCGGTAGCGAACGCATCAATGAACGCTGCGATCAAACTAAATTGATCTATATCAAGTTTAGCGCATTCGCCAATCGCCGCATAGCGGCTGACGTTTATCTGCCGTCCCGGGCGTCGTGTGTTGCAGGCTCGCCCTTGCCAACTCGAAGGCGCCCAGCGCAAAGTCGCGATCACCTCCGGTGTATTTTGACCGAACGGGATGGCGCCCATGAGTGCGCAACACGAAGAGAAGATCGGCATTATTGTCGTGCATGGTGTCGGCGCGACGGAAGCAGGCTGGATCGACACCTATTTCGTGCCCGAACTCGAAAAGTGGCGGGCGTTCGAGAACGTCGGTGGCTCCGGCCGCAAGGACGGCACCAACGACCTCTTGATCGAAATCGACACCAAAGACCGCCGGATCGCGCTCGCCCTCGGCGATGACGAGGACTTCAAATCGTTCTGCGCCGTCACCGGATTGGACAACCTGCTGTCCGAGCCCGATCCCAGGACCGGCATGAAGGCGTTTGCTACAAGGGCGGGCCGCGCGCGATTTCGCGACCGCTTGATCGCGCGCATCGCCCCCGTCATGCGCTCGCGCACCGCGCAGGAGTGGATCGGCCTCCTCAACGGCCGCAACGTTCCCGCCGCCATCGCCTTCAATAGCGAAAGCGAAGTCTACCGGGTCCGCGATCCCAAGAGCAGCCGGCCGACCAGCACCTGGTCGTCCTACACGCGGCGCTGGCCCATCGACGGTCGCGACGTGCAGGTGAGCGAACTCTATTGGGCCGATCTCTCACGCGTCGGCAATACGACACTGACGCGGTTTTCAGCGCTCGTGCAGCTGTTTCTCGAATCGCCCTACGTGCTCGGCACCGCCTTTCTCGACGGCTCGAACCGCGGCATTCACAGCCTCATCAATATGCTCGTTGCCGCCGCCAACTGGGTGATGCGCTGGCCGATCGCGGGTCTCAACGTCGCCGTTTTCTTCACCGCCTTCATGGTCATGGCGCTGCAGGAATTGGGGCGCATGGACCTGCTGGTCGAGGTGGTTGCCGCCTCCCTCATCGTCGTCGCCATCGGCGGCTACAAAACGTTTCGCGAGTGGGAGCATCGCAAGGTTGGCCTTTCCAGCCTGTCGCTGGCATCATCGATCACCGCCCTGCTGCTGCTGGCGCTCTTGGCGGCAGGTGTGATGGGCGCACCAGCGGAAAAGCTGCGCGCCCCGGACAATTACCTGATCGTCAGCATGTGGCTGATCCTGCTTGCCTGGGCGGTGTGGACCCTGCTCATCATCGCCGCGGTGGCGCTTGTTTCGCTGGTGGCAGCGAAGCGCCTCTTCATCAGCGGCGGCCCGGGATCGCCGCCCGTCGCCCGGGCCTCGGCGGCCATCTCGCTGAGCCTGCTGCTCGGCATGATCTGGAAATTCGTTCTGTCGATCCTTGGCATCCTCGTCATCCGCTCGCTGGTTGCGGGGGGAGCTCCGCCATCGGAATCCTGTCCTGCCGGTACGTCGCTGCGCGCCTTCACGCTCGCCAACGCACCGACCGACTGCCAGCTGTCGTTCATGAAGGCGCTGCTGGTCGACATCAGCGCGCTCAACACCGCAGCGCTTGCCGGCGTGACGCTCGCGGTTCTCGCCGTCGTCGCCGTGCGGCGGGCGGCCATTGCGCTGTTCAAGACGCGGGCGGCGGACGGCACCCTCTGGCTGCCGAGACTGATCGCCAATCCGTTCATCGTCGCGGCGATTTTCGCCGGGGCACTCATCAATGCGGCGGTGTTCTACATTCCCGCCGTCGCCGATATGCACATTCCATCGCTGTTGCGCGACACGTGGCGGAAACTGCCGATCGACGAACTGGGCACCGGCGCCCTGGGCCTCGTCGTGTTCTATTTCCTCATCATGCGGGTGGTGGAAATGTCGGACGGCTTCGTCCACATCGGTCGTGACCTTGTCGATCACCAGTACAATCCCAATCCCCGCTCCCTTGAAGCACGGCTTGGCGCCAAGGAGGGGACATCGACAGGTTCCAATACTTCTCCGCGCCCGGCCGGCTTCCGCCGCCGCCGCCGCATTCAGGCAAGGCTTGAGGCGCTGATCCAGGACGTCATCGTCGGCAAGAAGTTCGACCGGCTCATCTTCTTCGGCCACAGCCAGGGCACGGTGATCATTCACGACTATCTCTTCAACCACGGTGGCTTCGTGCGCCCCGAACACTATGACCACCTCAAGGATATCGCGCAGATCGACGTTCTGACCATCGGCTCGCCGCTGACCCACATCTACCGCTATTACTTCCATGACTACGACCGCGCCCCGGGCGAACCCGATTATCCGGCGCCCTTGCTCGGCAAGATCAAGAGCTGGAGCAACATGTGGCGGGTCGACGATCCGATCGGCCAGAATGTCGATTACCTCGATAGTATCGCCAACGTCGGCCTCGCCCCGGGTGGACACACCTACTACTGGCGTGAGAACCCGGTGTGCGCCAAGCTGTGGTCGGTGATCCACGACGAGCACCCGGCCAACGACGCGATGCGCAACGCCAAGGCAGCGGAATAGATCGCAGTGCTGAAAAGAGAAACGGCCGGATCTCGCAGGAGACACCGGCCGCTTTATCTATTGTGGCTGAGGCGCGTCGCACTGGCCCCAGCTCAGGCCCAGTTAAGCGCTACTTGGGGGATGTTTGTCGTGTTGACGCCAGAGCAGAAACAACCAGCGGGAAAATCGCGTGGGCTCGTGCTGCAAATCCATGCGATCGTCCGAAGTGATACGCGTTGGTCGGTGACAGCGCTTCTGCATGAGGCACTCCATCTTCCAAGTGTCCCGCAGCCCGCGAAAATACGCGGGGCCTCCGCCATTGCGCCAACACACGCGTGAGGCCGGCACACGGGCTCGCCGGTTCACGCGCGCACGATAGGCGCGCAACAGCCAAAGTGTGGGAAGGGTTGGCCAGGTCGTCGAGGTGGTGAAGCCACGGCCCAAACAACGCTCCCTCGGGCAGCCCTGTCCAATGCTGCCACGCGCCGTTTGTAGCCAGCTGCCGGTCCATCCGGATCCGGTTCAGAGAAGAGATGGGCATTGACCCTTAAGTCTCGCTCTGACGCTCGCACTCGAGTTGCGGACACACCTTGCTGTAACAAGGGCGGCTGCAACGCCTCTACAATTTCGAGAGTACGTGATTCGCGTGACGATTCGTGGAAGCGGCAACATAACCGGCCGGCACGATGAGCCGCACCGTAGGCCCGCCCGCGTGCACCTCCAGCGGCGTCGAGCCCGAAGCATCGCCGTCGATCTCGGCGGCGGCCTTGGATGTGATGCCGAGACGGGCATGCTGACACGGTATCACCCGCACATACCGGGGCCGCGTCGCTGGATCGATCAGCCGCCCGAGCCCGAGCGCTATCGAGGCCGATGCCAGTTGCAGGCGCGATCGCGCCTCGACGACGACGGCGATGAGGCCATCCGCGCCGACGCGCGTCTTGTTGGTCAGCCGGAACGATCCTCCGTAGCGCGAGGCGTTGGTGATGATGACCCAGCTGGCCTCGAACGTCTGTCCGTCAATTTCCGCATCGAACGATCGTGGGCCTTCGGTCAGTGTCGCCAGCACCGGCGCCGCATAGGCGAGCCGGCCCAGCGCCCGCTTGGTCCGGTAATTGAGCTTCGACACGATTTGCCCGTCGAACCCGGCGCCCGTCATGAGAAAAAACGGCGCGCCGTTGACGACGCCGCCCGAGGCCTCGATCACCGGTCCTGAGCGCAAAACCGAGGCAATCTGCGCGCTCGGCCGGGGGAGCCCCAGTTCATGGGCGATAACGTTGCCGGTGCCGAGCGGCACAACGCCGACAGGCAGCGCCGTGCCAGCAGCACCGGCTGCCACCGCCCGGAACGTGCCATCGCCTCCGGCGGCAATGACGGCGTCAGCGGCGGTGTTTTGCGCGGCCTCACGCACGCGTGCGCTGGCCTCTGCCGCGGTTCGGGCGCCGAGCTGAAAGACCTCGCCGCCGGCCTGTTTCAGCGCCGCGATGACGCCATCGAGCAGCCTCGGACGGGCGACGCCGGCAGTCGCGTTGTAGACGAGGGCAAAGCGGCGGCGCATGGCGGCGGTGGCAATCCACGCTGAGAGGCGATGGTTCCGGCGGAAAACAGTCCGGGCGGGTCTTCTATCGAAGCCCGCCCGGGGATTGGGTAGGGAGTGCATCTCGTCCCGTCAAGACAGCGCTGGCCCGGGCACTCGCCGCCGCCGATCAGTGAGCCGCTGGCGTCTCCTCGCGCTTCGCCGACGCGGTGACCGCCTTCTGGACCTTTTCGAACGCACGAACTTCGATCTGACGGATACGTTCACGGCTGACGCCGAATTCCTCCGACAGATCTTCCAGCGTGGCGGGATCTTCCGACAGACGGCGCGCCTCGAACACGCGGCGCTCACGGTCGTTCAACACCGACATCGCAGAGGTCAGATAGGCGCGACGGCGCGTCAACTCTTCGCTCTCCACCAGACGGTCTTCCTGCGAAGGCGTTTCATCGACCAGCCAGTCCTGCCACTCGCCGCCCTCGACGTCGGCTCGCAGAGGCGCGTTGAGCGAAGCATCACCACTCAGGCGGCGATTCATGCTCACCACGTCCTCCTCGGGCACGCCGAGCTTGGTCGCGATCTTCTTGACGTGTTCCGGCTTCAGGTCGCCCTCTTCCAGCGCCTGCAGCTGGCTCTTGGCGCGGCGCAGGTTGAAGAACAGCTTCTTCTGGGCGGCCGTGGTGCCCATCTTCACGAGGCTCCACGAGCGCAGGATGTATTCCTGGATCGAGGCGCGGATCCACCACATGGCATAGGTCGCGAGGCGGAAGCCCTTGTCGGGCTCGAACCGCTTGACCGCCTGCATGAGGCCGACGTTGCCTTCTGAAATGACTTCGCCGATGGGCAGGCCGTAGCCGCGATAGCCCATGGCAATGCGCGCCACGAGCCGCAAATGAGACGTGACGAGCTTTTCGGCCGCGTCGGCGTCCTGATGCTCCTGCCAGCGCTTGGCCAGCATGAATTCCTCTCCCGGCTCGAGCATCGGGAACTTGCGAATTTCTTCAAGATACTTGGCAAGACCCAGCGACCCGCCAGCAATCGTCGGAAGCGCTCTAGTAGCCATACCGTTTATCATCGCCGTGCCTTCGCCCGTTTCCGGTTCGGCACGTCCCTCTTAAGTTACGCGGACCTCACTCCGCCCATAACAACGATAAGGACGAATGCGTTCCGGCGCCCGTTACATAAGTGTAAGAGTTGGGATTTCACCCCCTGCCCGTCCGGTCCGCGGCCCGCCGTCGTCCTGACGTCACACAAACGCCGAAGTTCACGATTTCCGGCGCGGCGATTTCGGCCGGGGTGATTTTGACCGGGCTTTGGCCGGACCGGCTTTTACCTCTCCTCGCAGCGCGTCAAGAACGTGCTGGAAATCCTTGGGTAATTCGCTCTGGAAGTGCATCGGCCGCAGCTGCGTTGGATGCTCGAAGCCGAGCCCGGCGGCGTGAAGCGCCTGCCGTGGTAAGCGATCGACAGCCGTTCTAGCCGCCGTCGTCAGCACGCTTGAGGCTGTGCGGTAGCCCGCGGCGTAAACCGGATCTCCCAAAACCGGATGGCCGATATGCGCCAGATGCACGCGGATTTGATGAGTGCGCCCGGTTTCAAGTTCCAGTTCGAGGAGCGAAACCGCGTCCGGCTTCTCCTCACCCGCGAACGTTTCGATCACTTTGTAGTGGGTGACGGCGTGGCGGCCATCCGCGCCGCGCGTTACCGAAATCTTGGTGCGGTTGGCAGCGCTGCGAGCCAGCGGCGCGTCGATGCTGCCGGCAACCCGCGCCGGTCTGCCCCACACCAGCGCCTTGTAGACGCGGCTCAAGCGCCCGTCGGCGCCATGGCTCTTGAACTGATCCGAAAGACTGGCGTGCGCCGCGTCGGTCTTGGCGGCAACGAGCAGTCCCGACGTATCCTTGTCGAGCCGGTGGACGATACCAGGACGCCTCACTCCGCCAATCCCAGACAAACTCGCGCCGCAGTGGGCGATGAGCGCATTGACCAGCGTGCCGCTGGCATGTCCCGCTGCCGGGTGAACGACGAGACCTGCGGGCTTGTCTATGACGATCACCTCGTCATCCTCGTAGACGACGGTGAGCGGTATGGCCTCGCCTTCAACGTCCGCCGCCTCGGCTGCGGGTACGCAGACCTCGAACCGCTCACCCGGTTTGACCCGGTAGCTTGCGTCTTTTATGGTTTCCCGCCCGCGCTTGATGTGACCTGCCAGGATCAATTCCTTGATGCGGGCCCGGCTCAAATCCGTCATACGTTGCGCCAGCCAGCGGTCGAGCCTCGTCCCGGCCTCGTCCGGACCGGCTTCGAGCGTCACGCAATCGGCTTCGGGCAGGATCATCGGTCCCATGCGCTTTGGTGTTCAGCGGCACGCAGGCGAGATCGTCGGCAAGGAAACAACGGACGGCACATGACCAACACGGCCAATTCCACCCCGGCGCCGACGAGCGAAGAACTCATGCGCGAGAAGCGCCTGCAGCGCAACTTGAAGATCGTCGTAGCGGCGCTTGGCGCCATGATCCTCATCGGGCTGGGCGCCGTGGCGGTCCGGGTCGTCGGCCTCGCCACGGGGGCGAAGCCGGCCTCAACCGCCGCAACCACCACCTCGGTTGCGACCCCTGGCGGCGAACTCGCCATCGAGCTGCCGGCCGGGGCGAAAGTCGTTTCGGTCTCGCTTTCCGGCAACCGCCTTGCCGTTCACCATGAGAGCCCGGCCGGAACTGGTATTTCAATTCTGGACCTCGACACCGGCCGCCGCGTTGCCGATGTGAAAACCACCACCGCCGTTCCGCGCAATTAAGCCGGCGTTATCTTCCCAGGCGGAGGGCCGAGCAAAGCCGCCTGCGCGGGCGCGAAAAGCTTTCCTTGATCCTTACGTGCTGGCACCATATAACCCCACTCCTGCGCCGGCCCCGTTCGTCTAGTGGCCTAGGACACCCGCCTCTCA
>CXWK01000081.1_pt1 | contig 70761 bp, 61 predicted proteins | sample 590851 | NCBI WGS metagenome assembly CXWK01 (sample SAMEA3498364, study PRJEB10139) | wastewater metagenome | biome: wastewater treatment plant; material: activated sludge | place: Denmark | collected 2014-08-01 | reverse complement strand
CGCTTCGTCGACGCCGCGGCGCGGGCGACCAACAGCGTGGAGTGCATCACCCTGCTCGACGAAGCGTTCGCCGCCCATCCCCTCGACCACTGGCGAGAGGTCCTCGAGGAGTTCGCCGGCGCCTGGACCCCGTTCCAGACCCTCGACGAGCTCTACGAGGACCCACAGGTGATCGCCAACGGCTACCTCCCCACCATGACCGCGGCGAACGGCCAGGACGTGCAGTTGGTGGCCAGCCCGGCCCAGTTCGACGAGACCCCGGCCGAGATGACCCGCGGCCCCGACCATGGCGAGCACACCGACGACGTGCTCCTCGAGCTCGGCCTGGACTGGGAGCAGCTGATCGCCCTCAAGGCGTCGGGCGCCATCGGGTAGGGCCGGTGTCGCCCGACGCACGCCGAGGCCCGTCGGCCGACACGACCGTCACTACCGTGGCCACCATGGACGACGGGGCGGTCGTGCGGAGGTCGCCCTTCGGCGACAACCCCGAGGTTGGGGCTCGTGGGGCGACCACCCAGCAATCGATCCTGACCGCCGCGATGGCGGTCTTCGCCGAACACGGTTTCCACGACGCCAAGGTCGAGCTCATCGCCACCGCAGCAGGGTGCTCGCGTCCCGCGTTCTACCAGTACTTCGCCAGCAAGGACGACGTCTTCTGGCACCTCGCTGGACACCTGGGACGCGAGCTGGCCGCCCTGGCCGACCAACTCGCCGAGATCGCTCCCGACCAGCGTGGCGTGGCGACCCTCGACCGTTGGCTCGATGCCCTGGTCGAACTGCAGCAGTCCTACCGGCCGGTCCTGGTGTCGTTCCCGACCGCGTTCCGTGACAACCGGCCCGACCGACCACTGCCCCGACCCCTGACGATCCGCATGCAACAGGTGCTCGACGATGCTGATCCCCGACACGGTGGCGTGCCGAGCGGCCTCGATGTGCGGGTGCTGGCCGAGGCAACCGTCGCCATGATCCTCCGCAGCGTCCACTACTGGCTGCTCGGGCTGTTCTCGATCCCCCGCCCACGATTCACCCGAGCGTTGGCGTCGACCGTCCATCGGGTGATCCACGGGCCCATCGCCGCCGTCAATGCCGGGCCGACGGTCGACCCACCGTCGAAGGCGTGGCCGACGTGGCCGAGAGAATCCACGGCGGGCCAACAGGACCGCCACCTGCGCCCCCGAGGCATCGCCACCCGCCGGCGGCTCCTCGACGCCGCCGGCACGGTGCTGCCCCGACGCGGCTATCACGCCACCCGGGTCGACGACGTCGTCGAGGAGGCCGGCTGCTCGCACGGCACCTTCTACCAGTACTTCGAGAGCACCGACCACCTGTTCCGCACCCTCGCACTCGACGCCGGCCGCCACATGGCCGACCTCGTCGACTCGTTCCCCACCGCACCCGACGGCCCCCTCGACGAATGGCTCCGGCTGTGGTTCGACGCCTACCGGTCGAACGGGGGCGTCATCAGCGCCTGGCAGGAGATCGAGCTCGCCGACCCCGGCGTGTCCACCATGTCGCTCGAGCTCATGGTGGTGTTCTTCGATCGGCTCGGACGCCTGGTCCACACCCGGGGATTCGGCGACACCGCCGTCGACGCCGTCGCGCTGCTCGCGATCATCGAACGGGTCCCGTACACCGTGGTGGTGCTGAGCGACCTCGACGAGGCGCCCGCGATCGCCGCCGCGCAGCACCTGATCGAGCGGGGCATCCTCGGTTCGAGCGGCTCGACGCCCGCCGTCCCCGCCTGATCCCGCTCGGCGCGACGGGTCAGCCGGCCGACCCGGCGACCGGCGCCACGTCCGCGCCCGGCCCCGCACCCGTCAATCGACGGGGAGCTTCACGTCGACCGTGGCCTTGGCCATGGTCGCGCCGGTCTGGTTGGTGAGCTCGACCTTGACGATGGCCAGGCTCTGACGCCGCTCGACCCGCGTGTCGACGACCTCGCCGGCGAGGAAGGTGGCATCGCCGGTGAACGCCGGGTTGCGGTACTGCGCGTCCGAGTGCACGATCTCGCCCCACTCCCCCGCCCACGCCGCCACGTAGTCGATGACCCACGCGCCCATCGATGCGCCATAGCCGTAGCCGCGGGCCATGCCGACGTGCTGCGCCCAGCGGGGCTGGAGGTGGCCACGGGAGGGCCCGTGGTACGCGCCGTCGGTCAGCTCGGGGTTGGTGCGCTCCATCCGCTTGTCACCCTCGTGGCCGGCCATCTCCCTGGTGTACCCGAGCTCGAGCGCGCTCACCGTCGTGGGACCGGTCTTCATACCCCCCCACGTCGTCATCGGGAAGGCCCGCCACTCGGTGGTGAAGCTGGCCAGGCTGTGTGGTCCGAGCACGTGCTCGGCCAGCCGGTCGCCGACCGCCACCGACGAGAACGGGCGCTTGTCGTGGCCGAGCGACTGGATCTGGTCGATGAACGCCAGCTTGCGGGCCTCGAGGTCGGCCAGGTCGGCATCGGTCCACTCGGGGTCACGGGCCTCGTCGAAGACCTTCTTCTGCTTGGCCTCTCGCACCGGGTAGCGGATGGCGGTCGACCGCTGCTGCGCGACCCGCTCGCCCCGCTGGTTGATGTACAGCGTGTCGCCCCGCTGGAAGCAGGTTGGCCCGGCGAAGCTGGTCTCGGTGACCTTGTAGTCGTACGGCATGCGGTGGCACACGAGATGGTCACCGGGGACGATCCGCGGCCCGAAGAACCACCACTCGTCGCCGCCGAAGATGAGGTGCGAGTCGGGGATGCGACCCACCTGGGCCGGTGAGCAGCCGTGGCTGGTGTCGGTGGCCACGGTGAACGACTGGGGGGCGACCAGGCCGCCGAAGCGGCTCTCGGCCGCCCAGCGGGCGTCGTAGTGCAGCGGGTTGGGGTAGTGCATCGCCTGCGCCCACCGGCGGATGTCGCTCGCGGCGACATCGTCGTTGAGCTCGCCGGCGCGCATCGGCACACCCATGTGGCGGTCGAGGTCGGACGTGTCGAGCACGGGATCGGGCATCAGGGCTCCTCGCTTGCGGTCGTCGGGAGATCGGTGTTCAGGAGATCGGTGTTCAGGAGATCGGTGTTCGGACGGGTGTCGGCCTGGGCGTCGAGGCGGCGCATGACCATGGCGATGAGCGCATCATCGCGGACCTTGGCGTCGCTGCCCGTGGTGGGCAGCTCGCCCGGGCCGAAGAACAGGACCTGGCGCGGCACCTTGTACGTCGCGACGCGGGCGGCGAGGAACGACCGCAGCTCCTCGGCGGTGGTCGTGGCGCCATCGACCATCTCGACGCACAGGGTGACCGCCTCGCCCAGGCGGTGGTCCGGCAGACCCAGCACTCGTGCCCGCCGGAGGCCCGGGAAGGCGCGCAGCGCGAACTCGAGCTCGGCCGGGGACACGTTCGCGCCGGCGGTCTTGATCATCTCGGTGCGACGACCCGTCCAATGGACGGCACCGTCGGCGTCGACGTAGCCCGCATCCCCGGTGTGCAGGAACCCGTCGGCGTCGAACGTCTCCTCGCGGGTCGAGCCGAGGTAGTGGTCCATCACCGTCGGGCCGGCGACCGCGAGCTCGCCACCCTGGCCGGGACCGAGGACCGTGCCGCTGGCGGGGTCGATGATCCGGAGCCGTACCCCGGGCTGGAGCCGACCGGTGCTGGCCCTCATCTCGTCGCGCGTGTTGCTCCACCGGTGGCTCACGATGCTGGCGCAGGTCTCGGACAGGCCGTAGGCGATCGGCATCGTCCACGTCGTGTCGCCCTCGACGGTGCGGTGGCGGGTGAAGACCGACTTCCCGTACACCTCGCGCAGCGACGACAGGTCGGTGGCCTCCCAGTCGGGGTGCTCGGCCAGGGCGGCCGCCTGGTGCGGCAGCGTGTAGGGCTCCGTGACCGCCTCACGTTCGAGGAGGCGGAGGGCGTCGCCGGCGTCGAAGGTCTCCTGCATGACGAAGCAGCCGCCGCCCGCCAACGTGGCCCCGAGGGCGGTGGTGAGGCCCGCCGTCCAGAACAGCGGGAGGGGTGCCCATACCCGCGAGCCAGGCACCCGCCGGAAGATGTCGGCGTGGAGCCAGAACTGCAGCGTGGGGGCACGGTGCAGGTGCACCATGCCCTTGGGGGTGCTGGTCGTCCCCGAGCTGAACAGCACCAGGCCCGGATCGCCGGGGAAGATGGCCGGCGCGCGGGCCGTGACCACCGCGGCGTGGGGTCCGCCACCGGCGAGGAAGGTCTCCCAGCCCGGGGCGCCGACCGCGACGCTCCACCGGAGGAAGGGCAGGTGCGGATCGCCCACCAGTCCGTCCACGTCGGCGCCGAGCGCGGCGCCCAGCAGCATCCGCTGCGTGAGCACGCCCGTGACCGCAGACGCGGCGACGAGGTCGCGGAGCTCGCGCGGCGTCGAGAAGGTCGACAGGGGCACGGCCACCCCGCCGGCGAGCGCGATGCCGAACATGGCGGCCACCGCCTCGGGACGGTTGCCCATCACGATGGCGACCCTCGTGCCATGGCCGACACCCCGCTCGACCAGTGCTGCCGCGATCCGACGGGATTCCCGTTCCAGATCGCGGTAGGACCAGCGCACGGTCGTGCCGTCGAGGAGCGGGTCGTCGAAGACGAGGGCCTCGCGGTCGGCGTGCGCGGCGCTCACCTCCGTGAGGAACCCGCCCAGGGTGAGCGCGCCGATCCCGTCCACCGTGTCCAGGGCCGGGCCGGCGAACGTGGTCATCGTGGCGCGCCCGAGGTCATCGTCCATCGACTCGCGCTCCCCCTTCGTCGTACGCGGGCTCCACGTGGACCAGAGGCTCCCGATGGACGATCATACGAACATGACGCCGGTGTTCGAAAGACGGGACGGCATCTCCCGTGTGTTCGCCCCGGCACTGGCGGAGGCCCCGGGCCGTGAAGCGCTGGTCACCCGACGGGGACGCTGGACCTATGCCGAGCTCGACGAGGCGTGCGCACGTGCGGCCGGGGCGCTGTCGGACCTCGGCGTGCGACCCGGTGACCGCGTGGCCGCCTCGCTCGCCAACGAGGCCGACATCGTCTTGGCGTTCCACGGTGCGATGCGCCTCGGCGCGATCTGGGTGGGGGTCAACCAGGCACTGGCGCCCCCGGAGAAGGCCTACCTGCTCACCGACTCGGGATCGTCGTTGCTCCTGTGCGACGCGGCCACCATGACGTCGCTCGACCCCCGACGCGACGGCCTCGCCGACCTCGGTCTCGTCGTCGCGGAAGGCGAGTGGCGGGCCGCATGGACGTCGGCACCCCGACGTGACGACCTCCCCCCGGTCGATGTCGATGCGCCCGCCGGTCTCGCCTACACCAGCGGCACCACCGGTCGGCCCAAGGCCGCCGTCCTCTCGCAGTACAACCTGCTGACCCCCGGCAGGGTGCTGGTCGCCAGTCGCGGCTATGACCCGAGCCTCCGCAAGGGGGACTGCCTCCCGCTCACCATCCTCAACATGATGGTGCTCACGACCCTGCTCGTCGCCCAGGCCGGCGGCACCACGGTGGTCATGGACCAGGTCCACGCCGAGGGGGTGGCCGACTGGGTCGAGCGCGAGCGGGTCACGGTGTGGAATGGCCCCCCGCCGATCCTGCACAGCCTGGCCCACCACGACACGGTCGCGCCGGAGGCCCTGGCCACGCTCTCGGAGGTGTGGTCGGGGGGCGCCGAACTGCCCGAGGCGCTGCGGTCCGCCTTCGCCGCGAAGTTCGGCCTGCCCCCGATCGGCACCTACGGCCTGTCCGAGGCGCCCACCGTGGTGAGCATCGACCCGCCGGACGGCACCCACGTCCCCGGCGCCAGCGGCAGGGTGCTCCCCCACCTCGATGTGCGGGTGCTGGCCGACGACGGGCAGCCCGTGGCCCCCGGCGGCGTGGGCGAGATCTGCCTGGCGCCGACGTCGGACGGCCCCTTTGCGGGCGTCTACCGCCCGCCCCTCGGCTACTGGAACCGCCCCGAAGCCTCGGCGGCCACCTTCGCCGACGGCCGGGTACGCACCGGCGATGTCGGGATGCTCGACCGCGACGGGTGGCTGCACCTCCGTGACCGGAAGAACCTGGTCATCGTCCGGGGTGGCGCGAGCGTCTACCCCGCCGAGGTCGAGCGCGTGCTCCACGCGATCGACGGTGTGGCCGGTAGCGCCGTGACCGGCACGGCCGACGAGCGCCTGGGCGAACGGGTCGAGGCCGTGGTCGAGTTGGACGAGGGCAGCGCCTTGACCGAGGACGAGATCCTCGACCGCTGCCGCGGCGAGTTGGCGCGGTACAAGGTTCCCGAGCGATTGGTGATCGTCGCCTCACTCCCCCGCAACGCGATGGGCAAGGTCGACCGCACCGCGGTGGCGGCCCTCATCGCCGGATGACCCCCGACTACCTTGCAGAGATGGAGGTCAGGAGGACGGCCGCGGGGGCCGCTTGGTCGGGGTCGGACCATCCGACGTGGCCGGAGCACGTCCCGACGGTGCCGGGGCTGTTCCGACATGCGATGGCCCGCCACCCCGACAACCTGGCGGCGGCCGACCTCGACGAGCGGCTCACCTATGCCGACCTCGACCGCCGGTCGGCCGCCCTCGCCGCTCGGCTGGTGGCCCTGGGCGTCGGGAAGGGCACCCACGTCGGCACACTGCTGCCGAACGGCGTGGGCTGGGTGGTGGCATGGGCCGCGATCACCCGGATCGGCGCAGTATCGACGCCCGTCAACACGTTCTACAAGACGCCCGAGCTGGCCACGATGCTGCGCCACGCCGACGTGGGCACGCTCATAGCGACACCGGGATTCGCCCCCCACGACTACGTGGCCCGCCTGCTCGACATCGCCCCCGGGCTGGCCGATGGCGACCCGGATGCACCCCACCTGGTGGCCGAGCTGCCCCAGCTGCGGCGGGTCCTGTTCTGGGACGACGCCGAGGTGCCGTGGGCGCCCACGGGCGTCGGGGCCACCCTCGACACGGATCTCGCGATGCCCGTCGACCCAGCGCTGGCCGCGGTCGTGCGGGCCATGGAGGACGATGTCACCCCGGCCGACCCGATGCTGATCACCTATACGTCGGGCTCCACCGGCGAGCCCAAGGGCGTGGTGCACGGCCACGGGCCCCTGCTGCGCCATGCCCGCAACCTGGCGGCGATGTCCGGGCTCGAGCCCACCGACCGCATCTGGACCCCGATGCCGCTGTGCTGGGTCGGTGGCTTCTCGTTCACCCTGCTGCGGGCGCTGTCGGTCGGCGGCGCGTTCGTCACGCAGGACCGCATGGACGCCGGCAGCGCCCTCGCCCTGCTGGAACGCGAGCAGGTGACGTGTGTGAGCGCGTGGCCCAGCATGGGCGACGCCCTGACCGCCCACCCCGACTTCGCCACGACCGACCTGTCCGCGCTCCGGCTCGGCACGTTCTACGGCGGCCGCCCGCCCGAGGCCCGTCCCACGGACCCGGGTCTCGGCGTCACCGCGCTCGGGATGTCCGAGACCGGCGGGCCCCACACCTTCTGGACCCGCGACGAGGATCTCCACGGCACCACCGAGCAGTACCGGGGCACGTTCGGTCACGAGGTGCCCGGGGTGATGCACCGGATCGTCGATGCCGAGGGCAACGACGTCGGCGAGGGAGTGGAGGGCGAGGTCTGGGTGCGGGGTTACAGCATGATGCTCGGCCTCCACAAGCGCGAACGCTCGGAGGTCTTCGATGCCGACGGCTGGTACCACACCGGCGACCGCGGCCTGTTCCGTGACGGCTGGTTCTTCTTCACCGGCCGCCAGTCCGACCTGATCAAGACCAAGGGCGCCAACGTGGCCCCGGCCGAGGTCGAGAATGCGATCCTGTCGCTCGACGACGTGCGCGCGGCGTTCGTCTTCGGCGCCGACCACCCCGTCCACGACCAGGAGGTGGTGGCGTTGGTCGTGTCCGCGCGGGCGCCCGCCGCCCTCCAGGCAGAGCTCCGGGACCTGCTCTCGTCGTACAAGCTGCCGGCGCACATCTTCCCCATCGCCGCCGCCGACGTCCCCTACATGACCAGCCAGAAGCCCGACCGAAGGGCGCTCGCGGCATTGGCCGCCGACCTCACCGCCGGCGCCCGGGTCCAGACCTGACCCGAGCCCCGAGGGCTGGTTGGGCTCTCACAGGAGGCGGCCGGATCGCCTGACCTCGGCACCCATCGACGGCGCTCGGCCCCAGCGGGCACAATGGACACCATGGATCGTGAGCTGCGCGACTGGCTTCGGAGCTTGGCCGAACCGAGCGGTGGCCATGACACGCTCGATCACCCTGGCGAGCTGAGCCAGGAAGGCTCCAAGTATCTCGCGAGGGTGGCCACCGACGGGACGCTGAAGGCCGCACTCGCCGAGCTCGCCGCAAACGAACCCGAGCTCGCAGGCTGACCGGGGGCCCAAGGTCCCCATGATCGTCGCCGACGAGTACCTCGCGTTGCTCCGACTGGTCGAACAGGCACCACAACAGGTCGAATCTGAAACCCTTGCGCTGACCTACAGTCGTGCGTACCGGCTCACCCGGGCGCTACTCGATCCGGGGCCAGGTCGCTTGGCGGTGCGTGGACGGTTCAGCCGCCTGGTCGAAGCCCTGTCAGCAACGGATCAGGCCATCCTGCACGACCGGCTCGCTGATCCGGACCCCGCAGTTCTCGCCATCGTCGACCCACGGCCGACGATTCGCGCCGCTGCAGCGATCCAGAACACCTACGCCCTGTCGCTGCTCCAGGCCGAGACCATCGCCGCCGCGGTGATCCATGACTGGCGAATCCTGTTCGCCGAAGCGGACAGCGCCTCGGGACCCTTTCGCCAGGCGGCGACAGAGTTGGGGCTCGACCTTCAGGTCATCGGTCGGTAGGAGCCCACTCTCTTCTCGTCAGGGGGCCTCGGTGCGGCCCAACGCCAGGGCGGCGTCGGGGACGAAGAGCTCGGGGGCGAAGGGCCCGACGGTCGCCGCGCGAAGCTCGAGCTCGGGGAGGACGACCGACGGGTCGAGGGTGTCGAGCCAGACGACCGCGGCCGCGACCTGGTCCGCATCGAGCGCGTGCATGGGGAAGTGGACATCATCGAGCATGGGAGTGGCCACGGGCGCGGGGGTGACGGTGTGCACGGCGATGCCGTCGCGCTCCACCTCGCCGGCGAGGGCCAGGGCGAAGGCGTTGAGCGCGGCCTTCGACGCCGAGTAGGCCGCCTTGCCCGGCTGCGGGGCGTGCGCCGACGAGGACGACAGGAAGATGATGCGCCCGCCGGCGGGCATCGCCTGCAGCACCACCGCGCTGACGAGGAACGCCGAGCGCAGGTTGGCCGCGACGACGGCGTCGAAGGTGGCCACCGACTCCTTGCGGACGAACGTGCCGGCCATCATCCCCGCCGCGTGGACCAGCAGGTCGACCGGGCCGGCGGCCTCGACGAGCGATGCGACATCGGCCTCGACGGCACAGTCGCCGACTGCGAACCGGGCGCCGATCGACTCGGCCGCCGTTTCCAGCGGGCCGGCGCGACGAGCGTTGAGGACGACCTCGTAGCCGCGCCCGACCAGCATCGTGGCCACGGCCAGCCCGATCCCGCTGCTGCCCCCGGTGACGAGGGCGCGTCGCCCAGGGGTCACCTGGTGGGGCATCAGCCCGGCGTGACGGTGATGGCGTACTCGGGGCAGTTGCTGTGGGCGAGCCGGGCGGCCTCGGCCTGCTCATCCGGCACCGTCGCGGCGACCAACTGGCCGTATCCCTCGTCGTCGGGCTCGAAGACCGCCGGCGCGAGCGCATAGCACCGGCCGTGGCCGCTGCAACGATCGGCGTCGATCGCGACGCGGAGCACCCGTCAGACCTTGCCGGCGTCGACGTGCATCAGCCGGGCCAGGTTGCCACCCATGACCTTCGCGACGTCGCCGGTCGAGAGCCCGTCGAGCTCGTCGACGAACGAGATCGGGTCGGCGAGCCCCTCCGGGTGCGGGTAGTCCGAGCCGAACAGCACGTTGTCGACACCGATCAGGTCGATCAGGCCGGACGTGTCCTCCTCGTGGAACGGGTGGACGAAGATGTTGCGCTTGAAGACCTCGACGGGATCCTCGGCGAAGGCGTGCGGGTTGAACGCGTAGGCCGATTGCATCGCTTCGAGCAGGTACCGCACCCACGCCGAGCCGTTCTCGACCGGGGCGATCTTGAGGCGCGGGAACCGCGTGCACAGCCCGTGGCCGATCGCGGAGGCCATGGTGTCGATGATCGGCCGACCGCCATGGCCCACGATCGCATCGAACCCCGACCGGCCGGTGAAGGGCGTGAACTCGTCGCGCACGCCTTCCCATTCGTTCAGGTAGCGCTGGTAGCCGCTGTCGCTGGAATGCATGCCGACCAGGATGTCGGCCTCCTGCACGCGCTCCCAGAAGGGATCGAACTCGGTGAGCGCGAACGACCGCGGGCCCCGGAAGCCGGGGACCGGCGCCGGGCGGATGAGGATGACGCGCGCGCCCCGCTCGAGCACCCACTCGAGCTCCTCGATCGCCTTGTCGACGACCGGCAGCGTGATGACCGGCGTGGGGAAGATGCGGCCCTCGTAGTCGAACGTCCAGTGCTCGTGCATCCACTGGTTCAGCGCGTGCACCACCGCATGGATGGCGAGGGGGTCGTCGCGCAGCCGCTCCTCGACGAGACTGGCGAGGGTCGGCCACATGATGGCCCGGTCGAGCCCGAGCTCGTCCATCAGCTCGATGCGGGGCGCTGGGTCGCGGTAGGCCGGCAGGGCGTCGATGCCCCGGCCGAGGATCTCCTTGTAGGGCTTGCCCTCGGGGTTCCCGACCTTGAAGTACTCCTCCTGCGCGCCCGGCGCCGCGACCCGCTCGAACGTCGGGTTCGGGATGTAGTCGCTGATCTGGCCCTTGACCGCGATCTTGGTGCGACCGTTCGCCTGGATGTACTGGATGATCCCGGCGTACTCGGGGGCGATGAACTTCGTGAGCGCGTCGGGCGTCTCGTACATGTGGTTGTCGACGTCGAAGACCGGGAAGTCGAGCACTCGTGACGGCATGGGAATCCCTTCGCTGTGCGGTGGCACGTCGTGAACCGAAGCGTGGCGCATGGTCGCGTATCAGCTCGAACGCTAGCTGACATGGGTGTTAGATTCAAGGCCCGCGGGGTGCAGGGCAATCAGGGAAAGACGAACGGAACGGAGTCGGGTCCCCGAACGAGGCTCGACGGCAGGTAGACGGCGTCGCCGGCCTGTTCGTAGCCGACGTCGCGGCGGGCGAGCTCCTCGAACAGCACGCGCGCCTCCATCCGGGCCAGCGCCGCGCCGAGGCAGAAGTGCTCACCGAACCCGAAGGCCAGGTTCGCCGTGGCGGGCTCGCGGGCGAGGTCGAACGCTGCGGCCGTGGGACCGAACGCGGCTTCGTCCCGATTCCCAGAGGCGTAGAGCATCACGAGGTAGTCGCCCTCGGACAGCGGGACACCCGAGAGCTCGGTGTCGGCGGTCACGGTGCGGGCGAACTGCTGTATGGGCGTGACCCAACGCAGGCACTCCTCGACCGCGAGAGGGATGCGGTCCGGGTGGGCGTGGAGCCGGCGCCGATCGTCGGGCCGCGCGGCCAACTCGATCAACGAGCCGGACATGAGGTGCCGGGTGGTCTCGTTGCCGGCGACCACCAGCGACATGTTGAAGGTGAGGAGCTCACCAGGGGTCGGGCGATGCCCGTCGATGTCTGCGTTCACGAGGAGCGAGATGATGTCATCGGACGGGGTGGCCGCCTTTGCCTCGGCGAGCTCGCCGAGGAACCCGACCATCTCCATCAGCGACACGGCCTCCTCCGGCGACAGCGCGGCGCGGCCGTCCGAGGCCACGATCGTCGCGTCGGACCACCGGCGGAAGGCCGATCGGTCGGCCTCGGGCACACCGAGCAGCTCGCAGATCACCAGGACGGGCAGCGGGGCGGTGAGCGCCTCGACCAGGTCGACCACCTCGCCCCTCGGGATGGCGTCGAGCAGTGCGGCCGTGATCTCGCGCACCCGTGCTTCCATCCGGCTGAGGGCCCGGCTGGTGAAGTCGCGGTGCAACACCCGCCGCCAGCGGTTGTGCGTCGGCGGGTCCATGTGCAGGATCGACCCCTCGACCGACAGCCCCTCGCGGATCGGGTCGTTGACCAGCACCCCTCTGCTCGAGCAGAACCGGCCGGGATCGCGGCTGATCTCGCGGATGTCGTCGTAGCGCGCGACGGTCCTGATCCCCGGCGCGAACTCGTGGATGGGGGCCTCGGCGCGCAGCCGGGCGAGGACGTCGTAGTAGTCCGCTCGAAGCGAGAAGCCCGGCGTGCGGGGGTCGATGTCGACCAGATCGAGGCTGGTCATCGACCACCGCCTCCGATCCGTTGGGCAAGCAGGTCGAGGATCGGGTTGTCGGCAATCGGGAAGAAGTTCGGCTCGCCCCGCTGCTCGTTGAGGTGCGCTATCCGGGACAGGATCGCGGTGGTGCGCACGACCGCGACGACCTCGTACCAGTCGAGGTCCTGCACCGGCCGGCCGAGCCGGGCCTCGTAGCAGCGCGCCGCGTCGTCATGGTCGAGGAACCCGGGCACGGTCCGTCCCACGAGCACGTCCTGGGTCGCCTGCAACGTCAGGAGCCAGGCCAGGTCGTGCTCGGCGGCGCCGATCGTCGCCATCTCCCAGTCGAGCACGGCCAGCGGCGCCCAGGCGTCGTCGACGATCACGTTCTCGATCCGCACGTCTCCCCAGAGCAGGGACGGCTCGGGCTCGTCACCGGGTTGGTTGGCGTCGCACCACTCGAGGGCCGCGACGAGGGCAGGGACGATCACGTCACCCTCCGCGTACCAGGCCAGGTAGTCGTGCCAGTACGCGAGCTCGGCGGCATTGTCGCGGTGCGGCACCACGTCGCCGAGGCCCGACGAGGCCCAGTCGATGCGGTTGATGTCGGCCACGAGGTGGAGGAACGTCGTGTGCAGCAGCGTGTTCGCAACCGGTTCGGCCCCGGACAGGCGTCGGTCCAGCGCCGGAACCTCACCCAAGATGTGTCCGTCGATCGCGGGCATCGTCAGGAAGGGCACGCCGATCCACCGCGTGTCCTGCTCGGCCCGCGCCGGCACCGCCGTCGGGATGCCGGCGGCAGCGGCCGCCTCCTGCAGGCGGGCCTGCATCGGGAAGTCGTAGCGGGAGAAGATCGCCGGTCCGGCAGGCGGGACCTTGAGCACCATCCGCTGTCCGTGCACACCGTCGTCGTCCGACCGCCGAACGTCGACGAGGATGGTCTCGCTCGAGTAGCCCGCGGCCGGGCGCTCGATCCCGTCCACCTCGTGGGTGGCGGGCGCCGCGGCCTCGTCCAGCCAGGCGATCAGTCCGGTGAGCATCTCGTCGACCGGACGGATCGTCACGCGAAGGACGCCTCGGCCGTGAGGCCCATCGACGGGTGGGCACCGACGACGTTGGACTGCATGCTGCCGACACCGGTGGAGCCGTCGGCGAGATCGGTGACCCGCACGATGCAGTCCCGGTGCTGCTTGAGCCGGCGCGCGACGTCGACGGTGTGGCAGTCCCGGACGTGCTCGCCGTCGACGTGGAGCTCGCCACGCCACTCGCCCTGGAAGTGGCCCTCGAAGCCGCCGTACAGGCCGGTGCCGAGGTGGAACCCCGTGTCGGAGAGGGGCTCGACCCGGTAGGCCCGCTCGGTGGCGTCGGGCATCACCACCCGGATCGTCCCGCCGGTGAGCCGCCGGTTGTCGTCGCGGAACTCGAGCTCGGGGACGACGTCGTGGAACGCCTTGATGCGTCCGTCGGGCAACTCGACGGAGCCCCGTGCGCTCCCCGTCGACCAACCCGGGCCGTGGTAGCGCTGGTAGTACACGAAGAAGGTGAACGGTCGGCCGTCCGGGCGGGTCATGGTGACGGGCATCCACACGAACATGCCGGCGGTGCCGTCCGGCATCGGCGTGGGCTCGAGGTCCTCGGGCGGCTTCCCGACCCCGTAGCGCACCCCCCACGATCGGTCGCGGGCGCCGACCCACGCCTGGTCGTCGACCTCGATGTGCTCACCGTCGACCTCGACCCAGCCGCGGGCCACGCCGCTCTGGTGGAAGCGCATGATGTCGGCGTCGATCCGCGACCGGCTTCGGCTGACGTGGGTTTCGCGCTCCTCGATCGCCGGTGGGGCCACGCCCTCGATCTCCACATCGAAGCTCACCGGCACGATGTCGTTGGCGTCGAGGCGGTACCGGGTGCGTTCGAGCGGCGCGACGACGTCGTAGCCGATCGGACCGATCTCGCTCCGCTCGACGTCCGGGGCCAGTCGGCGGCTCGCCCGAACCGTCCACTGCTCGGTGCCGCGGGACACGCCCGCGAAGCCGTCCATGACGTTGCGGTTGAGGTACTTCCCCAACCCGAAGGCGATGCTGAGCGACCCGTCACGCGCCGCGGCCATGGCCCAGATCTTCTCGGTCCAGGAACGGTCGGACTCGACCACCCGGGCGAACGTGTCGACGATCTGGTGGTTGAGCCCCTCGTCGGCGGGCAGCAGCGGACCGGGCCTGGTCATCGGTCGGGCCCGCGCGCGCTGCGTGCGATGACGGTCTCGCCGAACTGCTCGATCGCCTCGACGGCGTGGTCGATCGAATCCCCGGGGATGTGCACGTCCGCCCAGGTGACCCCGAGGCGGGCCAGCCCATCGAGCGCCTCGAGCCTCGCATCGGCGTCGAACTCGGCGCGGCCCGGGTGCCCGCCGGCACCGGTGCCGTACGAGACGTCGATGTCGGCGCGGTCGCGTCCGGCCTCGTCGACGACCTGCCACAGGTGGTCGAGCATCAGCGCGAGGTCCTCGACGCTCTCGAGCGGAGGTGTCTTCGCCGTCGTGGCGAGGGCCTGCGGCGCCGGGAACGGCCGCCATCCGTCGCCGTACTCCGCGACACGGCGCCGCGACCGCCTGCTGTTCCCGCCGATCCAGATCGGCGGCGGCGAGGCCGGCTTGGGGTTGGCGGTCTGGCCGTGCGCGGTGAAGTGGTGCCCTTCGTACGCGTAGTCGTCGGTGGTCCAGATGCCCCGCATCACCTCGACGGCCTCGTCGAACAGCAGGTTCCGTTCGTCGAAGTCGACGCCGAGCGCCCGGTACTCGCCCTTCAGGTACCCGGCCGCGACCGCGAGGGTGAACCGGCCACCCGACAACGCGTCGAGCGTCGCCACCGCCTTGGCGACGACGAACGGGTTGCGGTAGGGAAGCACCAGGATGTTCGGGATCAGCCGGATCCGCTCGGTGACCGCGGCGACGTAGGTCAACGCCACGAACGGATCGAGGGCATCGTGACCGCCCGACGTCAGCCACCGGTGGGTGGGGGCGGGATGGTCGGTGAACCCGACGCCCGAGAAGCCCGCCCGCTCGGCCGCCCGGGCGAAGCGGGTGATGGCGTCACCCGTCACGAGCGTCGGATCGTGCGGGTGGGTCACCAACGGGTAGGTGACCGAGAACCTCATGGCTGCGCCCTCACCGTGACGAGCCGCCCGCTGCGGGTGGCCCCTTGGGCACCTCGCGGAACGGGACGTCCTTGTCGAGGGTCCGTTCGCGGGGCATGCCGAGCACCCGTTCGCTGATGTTGTTCCGGGCCATCTCGAGCGTGCCCCCGGCGATGCTGCCGGACTGACGCATGAGGAACTTGATGCCGACGCCGGCCGCCGGATCGTGATCGGTCCAGGCCGCCGCGGACGACCCTGCCAGCTCGAGGCCGATCGTGAGGATGCGCTCGTTGACGACACCGCTCATGAGCCGGGGCACGGCCGCGGCGGTGTCGGGGATGACGCCGGCGCCCATGCCCTCCGCGATGCGCGCGCTCAGCTCGCTGGCCGCTCGCCGCAGGGTCCTCGCCTCGCCGAGAAGGTCGAGGGCGATCGGGTCGTCGAGCTGTCCCGTCTCCCGGGCGAGCTCGACGAGCAGGTCCCGGCCGGTGGCCTCGGCGCCGTGGCCCGGGGCCCTCCCGCTCGTGTAAGGCGAGCCTCCGCCCATCGCGTTGCGCTCGTGGAACATCCAGCGCCGACCGACGGTCCAGCCGTCGTCGATGTCCCCGACCCGCGCTCGGTCCGAGATCCGCAGGTCCGTCATGAACTCCTGGCAGAACTCGCGCGAGCCGTTGATCATCTCGATCCGCTGCACCTCGATGTCGGCCTGGCGGATCTTGATGATGAACACCGACAGGCCCCGGTGCTTCGGCACCTCCCAGTTGGTGCGGAGCAGGCACAGGCCGTAGTCGGACCACCACGCGCCCGTGGTCCACACCTTCGATCCGTTGACGACCCATTCGTCGCCGTCGCGAACCGCGGTCGTCATCGCCCCGGCGACGTCGGAGCCCCCGCTCGGCTCGGACAGGAACTGCATCCACAGCTCCTCGCCCTTCAACATCGCGGGCAGGTGCGTCGCCTTCTGCTCCTCGGTGCCGAATTCGAGCAGCACCGCGCCGCAGGGGACGAAGGTCGGGACGTTGATCAGCGTCGGCATGTCGTAGGGCACGCAGACCTCGTTGAACGCCCGTTGGTGCGCCGGGGTGAGTCCGAGGCCGCCGTACTCGACCGGAAAGCAGATCCCGGCGAACCCGCCGTCGTAGAGGGTCCGCTGGATGGCCCGCATCCTGGCCACGGCGGCCAACTCCTCCTCGTCGGAGCCGAAGCCGTTCTCCGCGTCGACCGGATCCGCGAGCGGGAGGTGGTCGGGCAACCACGCCCGAGCGCGGTCGGCGAACGACTCGACCGACTCCATCTCGGCGGCGGTCACGCCGCCGCCTCTGCCGCGATGGCTGCAACACGTCGTCGATGCGCGGCCGGGGTGCCGAACAACGACCGCTCGGTCACGACCCGGCGGAGGTAGAGGTGCAGGTCGTGGTCGGTGGTCAGGCCGATGCCGCCATGGATCTGCACGCAATCGTGCATGAGCTCGGTGAGGTGCATGCCGAGGTACGCCTTGGTGACACTGGCGGTCTCCTCGACGCCGGGGGCTCCCGCCTGCACCTCGCGGGCCAGCACCGCCGCGAGTGCATGGCTCGCCTCGAGCCACATCTTCATGTCGGCGAAGCGATGCTTCAGTTCTTGGTAGGACGCCAGCGGGCGCCCGAACGAGTAGCGGTCGAAGGCCCACTCGACCGTGAAGTCGAAGGTCCGCTCCGCGGCACCGACCAGGACAGCCGACTGGATGACCAGTGCGTGCCGCAACTGCTGCTCCACGTCGGCGACGACCGGCTGGCCACTGGTGAGCACCGCGCTCGCCGGGACTTCCACGTCGGCGAAGTCCACGCGTGCAAATCGCCGCACCAGGTCGAGGCCCGCCAACGGGGTGATGGCGATGCCGGCAGTCGACGTCGGGACAACGCATTGCACCAGCCCGTCGTCGGCCCGCGCGGTGACGAGCAACGACGACGACTGAGCCGCCGCCTCGACTGGCGTCGAGAAGCCCGAGAGCAGGTAGCCGTCACCGGCGCGCACGGCCCCCAGGGCGCCGTCACCCAGCGCGTGCTCCGCGCCGCACCACGTGGCCACCGTTTCCCCTGCCAGCAGCCCGGCCAACAGAGAGCGGTGCTCGTCGGCGTCCGCACGGGCGATGGCGGCGGCCACGACGTTCGTCGGCACCAGCGGGCCCGGGGCGACATGACGACCGAAGGCGTCAGCGACGATGGTCAGGTCGACAACACCGTTCCCGCTCACGCTGCCGCCGCCCTGGGCCTCGGGCACGAGCATCGAGGTCCACCCGAGCGCTCCGCCCTGGCGCCAGTACGCCGCGTCGAAGCCGTCGTCCGACGAGGCCAGGGCGCGCACCTGGGCGATCGGGCACTCGGTGGACAGGAACCGACGGGTCGTGTCCCGGAAGAACTCCTGATCGTCGCTCAGCGTGACTTCCACGCATGCCCTCCCTGTGGATCGCGTCGGTGCACGTCGGGTCGCCTGGTCAAACCATGGTGTCGATCACGACTCGACCGCTGGGCAGGTCGGCATCGGTCGACTCCTGCAGGGTTGCCGGGCCCGGCTCGGGGGCGGCGATGGCGCGGAACGTCGTCATCCGCCGAATCTAACATCTCCGTCATGTAGGAGCGTTGGTCAGGCGCAGGAGAGGCCCCCGCCCCATGGTCGCTGTCAGCAGCGGTAGATGCGCTCGGCGTTGGCGGCGAAGAGCTTGTCGCGCGACACCTCGTCGAGGCCGGCCGTCACCGTGGCATAGGTCGTGAACAGCTCGCCGAAGGTGCCGTGCAATCCGTCGACCGGGAAGTTGCTGGCGAACAGGCATCGGTCCACACCGAACGTGTCGATGGCGTGCTCGAGCCAGGGGCGCAGGACGTCGACGCGCGTCGACCCCAAGGGCATGGCCAGCCCGGACAACTTGCACGCGACCCGGTCGCCGAGGCCGGCGAGGGCGGCGAGGCCCTCCCTCCAGAGGGCCTGCTCGTCGGGCTCGGCCGACCGCGGCCAGCCGACGTGCTCCACGACCACCACGAGGTCGTCGAACGGCGCGAGCCCTCGGGCCGCCACCTGGAGCTGATCGGGATGGGCCATGAGCTCGAACACCAGGCCCCGGTCCTGCACCTCGTGGAGCACCTCGGCCGACGGCAGCGGGCCGTCGAACTGCCCCATCGGACGGACGCCCCTGAAGCGAGACGCGGCCATCTGACGGTCGAGTTGCGCCACCGCCCCCGCGGTCGACTCAGTCGGCGTGACCCCTCCGACCAGCGCGGCAGGGTGGCCGTCGACGTCGGCGCGCCGGTCCATCTCGAGCGTCTCGTCGATCGAGTGGGGACCGGTGGCAGCCGCCACGTTCACCAGCTTCTCGACGTTCCACCCGCTGGATTCGGCCAGGTAGGTGGGCACGTCGAAGCGCCGTGCCATCCCCGAGATGTCGCCCAGGTCCAGTTGCCGACGCCCGGACAGGTAGGGGTACCAATCGGTGTTGGCCGGGTCCCACAGGTGCACGTGGGCGTCGATGATCCGGGTCGGTCGTCCGGTCATCGAGCGCTCCTGTCGAGCACGTCGTCGAGCCACCGCGGGACGCCGGCTCCACCGAGGGTGATGCCGGCTCCGACCCGCGGGTGGCTGCGCAGGCCGATGGTGCCGGCGCCGACCACCAGCTCGGCCCCCGACAGGGGCGGCGCCTCGGGACTGCACACCAGGTGGGCGGCCAGCTCCCCGACCGACGATGCGGCGGCGGCCCCGTGCGACTCGACGCCGACGGCGAAGTGCGCCACGAGGCCGCCGGTGGCGCCCCGAGCCGACCGTGCGTGCTGTGCCGCCGCCTGGGCCCTGCTCAGGCCACCAGCGGTGGCGGCCTCGGTGAGGGTCACGAGGCGCATCGGTGTGTCGGTTCGCACCGCGTGGTCGGCCACGGCCCTGGCCCACGCGGCGTCGGCACAGACGTGGTCCACGATCCCCTCGTGCTCAGCGAGGACACGCTCCCACTCGCTCCTGACCCCCGCGGCGGGACGGTCGCCGGCCAACGCGATGACCAGGGCATCGACCTGGCCGTTGGCGTCGATGATCGAGGCCAGGGCCGCGGCCGCGCCCTCGAAGCCGGGCACGAGGCCGTCGGTCGGCACGACCATGGCCGGCACCCCTCGAGCGTCGAGAGCGGCGACCACGGCGGTGGCTGTCCCGGGGCGGTCGGCCACGATGGCGCACGAGCGCACCGCCGAGGGCGGGAGCGTCGTGCCGGACGTCGCCACGACGGTTGGGGCGAAGCGGGGGTTGCTGCCGCCGTTGCTCACCTGGTGCACCTCGGCCGGCACCAGCGCCCCCGGGGTGACCAACTCGAGCGCCTGGGCCAGCGAGGGCAGGCCCTCGGTGCCGAGCACCTCGAGGAGCCGGGGTTCGTCGATCAACGCCAGCTCGGAGCCCGCAATGAAGAGCACCTGCCCGCGACATCCCGCGAACCCCTCGCCCACGAGGTGCGCACCCAACGGCCCCAGTTGTTGCGGCGTGGGCATCAACGAGCCGAGCGCGAGGCTGCCGGTGGTCGAAGAGACCTCGCTGGCGGCCTTTGCCCGGTGGCGTTCCATCGCCGCCACGACCATCCGGGTCATCGCGATCGGTGACACGGCGTTCACCACGACGCCCGGAGGGGCATGGCGGCCCAACTGCCACGTCAGCGCCGCCACTGCCCGCTTGGCACAGCCGTATGCGCCGGTGTCCGCCGGTCGCCACCCCGAGCCGGAGGTCACCCCGAGCAGGTGGCCGCGCCCGGCCGCGGCCATGAGGGGCAGGGCGGCGTCGAGCACGTTGCGGTAGCCGTCGAGGTGCACGGACAGGACGCTCAGCCAGTCCTCCTCGCTGCCCTCGGTGTAGCTCATCTGCCGGGTGATGCCGGCGACGTTCACCACCGCGTCGAGCCCGCCGAACTCGTCGGCGAGGTCGGCGAAGAGGCCGCTGACCCCCGAACGGTCGGTCACCGAGACCGACGACGCCCTGGCCGATCCGCCGGCGGCGACGATGCGGCCGGCGGTGGTCTCCTCGGGGCTCGGAAGCTGCTCCGAGCCGTCGACGGACACGAGGGGATCCAGGGTGACCACGAACGCCCCCGTTCGGCCCAGCTCCTCGGCGATCGCGGCGCCGATCCCGCCGCCGCCGCCGGTGACGACGGCGACCCGCTGGCGATCGTTCGACGCTGCGCTCGCCACTCCTCCTCCTACGGCTCGCTCGGATGTGCAGGTTGCGAGCGCCCATCCTCGTCGAGCTCCAGGCCCTGGCAGTCGCCTCGGTCGAGCCACTCCTCGAGCAGGCGGCGGTAGCCGAAGTAGTCACCGAAGCCGCGCCCGAAGTTGCCGTTGCGCGGGTTCATCGCCTCGGGGTGGCCCTCGAGGTTGATCCGCGACGGCGTGCAGGCGGACATCACGCTGCTCGCGTCCACGAAGGAATCGATGATCGTCTGCGACCAGTCCGCCTCGGCCTCGGCGCTCACCTCGAACGGCCCTGCACCGCGCCCGTCGAGCATGGCGACGGTGCGGCCGACGAACTCGGCCCCCAGAACGGCGAGCTGCGTGTAGTTGACGGTGACCACCGCCTGCTGGCCCGGCGCGGGCATCACGAACAGGTTCGGGAAGCCGCGGGTCATCATGCCGAAGAGGCTGGCGGCGCCGTCGGCCCACTTCTCGGCCAGGCTGATGCCGTGGCGGCCGACGATGTCGTGGCCGGCCCGACGGAACAGCGGCGTGAGCTCGGCCTCGAAGCCCGTGCTGTAGACGAGGCAGTCCACGTCATACTGCCGGCCGTCGACGACGGGGCCCTGCTCGGTGACCCGCTCGATGCCGCCCGGGCAGTCGACGAGGGTGACGTTCGGGTTGTTGAACGCCTGCAGGTACTCGTCGTGGAAGCACGGCCGCTTGCAGAGGTAGCGGTACCAGGGCTTCAGCACCTCGGCCGCGTCGGGATCAGCCACCAGGTCCTCGACCCGGCGCCGGTGCTCCTCCATGATCCCGTAGTCGAGCTCCTCGGCGCCGCGGAGGTATTCCTCGACGGTCATGCCCTCGTGCCGCGGCGGGTGCTGCACCGCGGCGTAGTGGTGGGTCCACCCGTCGTCGGTGAGGTCCTCGTCGACCGGTTTGCCCATCATGACGGCCTGGAAGTTGTCCATCCGCGCCTGCTGCCAGCCCGGCGCCAGACCTTCGGCGAAGTCGGGCTCGGTCTCGCGGTTGGCGCGCACGCCGATGGCCGACGGCGTGCGCTGGAACACGTAGACGTGCTCGGCGGCCGCAGCCAGCGGCGGCAGGCACTGGATGCCCGTCGCTCCGGTGCCGATGAGTCCGACGACCTTGTCGCCCAGCTGGGTGAGGGGCTGTCCGGGGCCCCCGCCGGTGTAGCCGTAGTCCCACCGCGCCGAGTGGAACGAGTGCCCGCCGAAGTCCTCCATGCCACCGATGGCCGGCAGCTTGAGCAGGTTGAGGATCCCGACCGCGAGCACGTAGTACCGGGCGGTCAGCTCGTCGCCGCGATCTGTCTGGATCCGCCAGCGGGCCGCGCCCTCATCCCACTCGCCACGCTGGATCCGGGTGTGGAACAGGGCGTCGGCCACGAGGTCGAACCGGTCGGCGATGGCCTGGAGGTGCAGCCGGATCTCCTCACCGGTCGCGTACCGGTCCTTCGGGACGTAGCCCAGCTCCTCGAGCATCGGGAGGTAGATGTAGGACTCGACGTCGCACATCACCCCCGGGTAGCGGTTCCAGTACCAGGTGCCGCCCATGCCGCCGGCCTGGTCGACGATGCGGACCCGCTCGACACCGGCCTTGCGCAGCTCGACGCCGGCGAGGATCCCGGCGATCCCTGCGCCCACGATCACGACGTCGACGTCGTCGCGAACCGGCGCCCGCTCGGTGACGGGAGTGAACGGGTCGTCGCGGTACCTCGAGAACCGCTCGTCGTGTCGCAGGTCGCGGATGTCGGCCCGGCCGGGGACCAGTCGCCGGTCCCGCTCCTCCAGGTACTTGGCCCGCACCGCCTCGGGGTCGTAGCCCGTGGGCCCACCGTTTCGATCCATCGTCCCCTCTTGGTCGGCTCGTCCCGGGACGGCGCATCCATTCGGCCCGTCGTCGCGTTCGCTGACGTCCCCGCCCACAGTAGCTAACGTCGGTGTCAGGTTGCCGCTGGTCGACACCGTCGAGGTGTGATCGGCGTCAGCAGTAGTTCGGCGGTGTGGTGGGACAGGATCCGGAGAACCGGTTCGTGACCCGCAACCTGGCGTATCCGCCGCCGCGTGCCCCGAACTCCACCCGAGCCGATCTCGGACCGGAGGTGGCGTCCCCGGATGCCGACCTGGCGAAGTACTCGACGCTGGCGGCGCCGCCGGCGTCGATCTCCTTGAGCACGCAGAGGTTGCGCGTGGCGGGCACCCGGACGGTCTGCACGGTCTGGTCCGTGAAGGTCAACAGGTGCTCCTCGGCGCCACCGCGTCCCGAACACTGCAGCCGCATCGAGAACGCCGGCGGGTTGGGCGCGTCCCCACGAATCCGGTTCTTGATCCACAAGGTGTTCGGGAAGCAGTCCACGTGGACGCCATGGAGTGCCACCGACGCCGTGCCGGTGACTCCGACGCGGTAGCCAGGCCGGGCGGAGACGACCGCGGTGAGGACTGCCATTCCCGACAGGGTCGGCGGTGGTACGACCGGCACGGTCACGCTCGTCTGACCGTCGGCGAAGGCGACCTCGCCGGGGAGCGCCGCGTAGTCGCGACCCGCGACCGCATCGCCTCCCAACGTGTACCCCACGGGCAAGGGGCCGGTCGGGTCGTCGCGGGTGAAGACGAAAGCGCCTGGCTCGATCAGGTCATCATCGCCGCAACTGGTCTGCTGGACGACCACGGCCGTGGCCGGATCGGCGATGACAGAAACGGTGGGCACCACCCGTGCGGCTGCTCGTGTCGCCGGACGGTGCAGGGAAGGCGATGCCGCCCGACCCGCGGGCGTCTGAGCGGACGCGACGGCGTTCAACGGAGCCGACAGGCCCACGACGGCCACCAACACGATCACGAGTGTCGCAGACCCCCGGGCCGGCCGACCACGGCGGGGCGAGCGCCTCATGGGGCTTGGCGAACCGGCGCCGACAATCCTGATCCGGGTGCCCGGTCCCAGTGGTGGAAGCCCAGGTCGAGACCAGCGTGGGCGTCCATGTCGGAGCGGACCTTGAACCGAATGGTCGTCGGGCTCCCGAGACACGACCCGGCGAACGTGAAGCTGTACCGCCGGCGGGACGGCAGGTACTGCTGGGTGACGGGGCAATCGGGGCTCGTGTCGAGTGATGCAGTGGCCGCCGCCCCGGGAGCAGACGAGCCCACCCGCAGGAGATGTCGGCTCTCGGTGCCCGATGCGCTCCTCGCAACCAGCGTGATGCGCAAGGAGAACAGCTCGTTGATGTTCGTCGGGGGATCCCAGAACCACCAGTCCTCGAACGGCATCACTTCCCGGGCTTGAACGGCGACCCGCACCTTCGAGCCGTGGACGAGGACGACCCGCTCGATGTCGGTGGTCCGATCGGACTGGTTCGAAGGCTCGTCGACCCGGTCGAACAGGACGTACGGCGAAGGCGCGCTCGGCTCAGCGGCTCCGGCGTGCGGTTGAGCTGCGGCCGTCGACACCATGATCGCCACGAGGCCCATCGCGGTGAGCAACCTCTGCATGATCCATCCATTCCTCGGCGTGCGGGTGGACCGGCCAGCAACCGCGCCCAGCCCGCAACCTAGTCGGCGCTCCCGTCCGGAGGCTGGGCGTTGGGAACGACGACTGACGCGTCGCCAGGCTGATGCGCCGGCCGGGGCCCGGTCAGCGCCGGCGCAGGCCCTCCACGCCGGCGACGATCTCGCCGGCTTCCGCGGAGGCGGGGAGGTCGACGGTGACTTCGAGGTACCACTCGTCGTGACCCTCGGGGTCGACGAGGATCTGCTCGACCGTCCAGAGGTCACCCGTTCCCCGCTCTGAGGGGCCGCTCGGGCCCTCGTCGGCGACCACGAAGCGGTCGGGCCCTCGGGCCTCGCCGTCGATGCCGATCGCCTCGTTCCGGGCGGCGTCGGGATACGCCTCGAAGTAGGGCTCGAACTGCTCGATCAGCTTGCGTTCGTTCCAGCCGTGGTTGCCGATCTCGGTGAGGTCGTCGGACCACGCCGCCCATCGGCCGGTGGCGGCGTACTGCACCCAGCGGAACACCCGGGTGCGGACGAGGGCGCGGAAGGCGCGACGGTCGGTGGTGATGTCGACCTCGGGCTCGGCCGCTTCCTCCAACGCGTCGACGTCGACGGTGGCCTCGGGGGAGAACATCGCCGTCCACTCGTCGAGCAGTGACGAGTCGGTGGTCCGGATCACGGCGCCCAGCCAGTCCGTCAGTTCGTCGACCTCGTCGGTCTTGGCCTCGTCGGGCACGGCCCGCAAGATGGTCTTGTACACGTCGGACAGGTAGCGGAGCAGCAGGCCTTCCGAGCGTTTGATCCCCAGGTAGCGCACGAACGAAGGGAAGTCCATGGCCCGATCCCACAGGTCGCGCACCACACCCTTGGGTGCGATGTTGCGATCACCGATCCACGGGTTGGTCACCCGCCACCGGTCGAACACGTCGTAGATCTGCTCGCGCATCGGCTGCGGGTAGTTGATCTTGTCCAGCTCGGCGATCCGCTCCTCGTACTCGACGCCCGCGGCCTTCATGGCCGCCATCGCCTCGTCCTTGGCCTTGTCCTTCTGGGCCAGGAGGATCGGGACCGGGTTGTCGACGACGGCCTCGACCAGGGCGAGCAGCGCCAGCGCGTACGACTCGTCGTCGGCGTCCAGCTGCGGGATGGCCGCCAGCAGGAAGGGCGACAGGAGCTGGTCGAGCGCGAAGTCGTCCTGGAGCGCGTGATCGACTTCGACGAAGCGCCCGTACGCGTCGGGCGTCTCGAGCTGACGGACCACGCCGGCGGTGCGTAGCGCCTTGTACAGGCTGATCGTCCGGCGGACGTGGCGGCGCTGGCGCGACCGGGGCTCGTGGTTGTCGAGCAGCAGCGAGCGACAGTGGTCCCAGGCGTTGCCGGGCCGGTCGAGCAGCGCCATGAGCATGCCCGGCGTGATCGTGAACGACGACTCGAGCGCCGCGGGCGTCGCCGCCTGCAACCGGTCGAACGTCTCCTCGTCGTAGTGCACGAAGCCGCGCGGCGGCGATGCCTTCTTGAGCTTGCGCTTCTTCTTCGGGTCATTGGCCGCCTTGGCCTCGGCCGCGTCGTTCTCCGCCTGGTGATCGGGCGCGAGCGCTACCACCAGGCCCTCGGTGTCGTAGCCGGCCCTGCCGGCCCGCCCGGCGATCTGGTGGAACTCCCGCGCCGTCAGCAGTCGGCTCTCGACACCGTCGTACTTGTAGAGCCGGGTGAAGACGACGGTCCGGATCGGCAGGTTGACACCCACGCCCAGGGTGTCGGTGCCCGAGATCACCTTGAGCACTCCCTGCTGGGTGAGCCGCTCGACCAGGCGGCGGTAGCGCGGGAGCATCCCGGCGTGGTGCACGCCCACCCCGTTGCGCAGCAGGCGGGCGAGGTCACGCCCGAAGCCGGCCGGCATCTTCGCCCGACCCAGCTCCTCGGCGACGATCGCCTTCGCCCCGTCGTCCAGCTTGGTCACCGACGCCATCGCTGACGCCTGGGCCACCGCGTCCTTCTGCGAGAAGTTGACCAGGTACATCGGGGCCGCGTCCCTGGCCAGCAGTTCCTCGATCGTGTGGTGCAGCAGCGTGCGCCGGTACTCGTAGCGCAACGGCACCGGCCGCACTGCGTCGTCGATCACCGCGGTGGGCCGCCCGGTCCGCCGGGTCAGCTCGTCGCGGAAGAAGGTGACGTCACCCAGCGTCGCCGACATGAGGAGGAACGTCGCTTGGGACAGCTCGAGCAGCGGCACCTGCCACGCCCAACCCCGGTCGGGGTCGCCGTAGTAGTGGAACTCGTCGAGCACGACGGTGTCGAGGTCGGCGTCAGGCCCGTCCTTGAGGGCCACATGGGCCAGGATCTCGGTGGTGGCGCAGATCACCGGCGCGTCGGCGTTGAGGGCCGTGTCGCCGGTCAGCAGACCGACGTTCTCGGGGCCGAGCTGGCGGCAGAGGTCGAAGAACTTCTCCGACACCAACGCCTTGACCGGCGCCGTGTACCAGCTACGCCCCCCTCCGGCCACCGACCGGGCGTGCGCCGCGAGCGCCACCAGCGACTTCCCCGACCCGGTCGGCGTGGCCAGGATCACGTTCGACCCCGAGAGCAGCTCGAGAACGGCCTCCTCCTGGTGCGGGTAGAGCTCGAGTGCCGATTCCTCGGCCCACTCGGTGATCGCCAGCAACAGCTCGTCGCCGTCCATCGAGGGCCGGAGATGGTCGAGGAGACGGGTGGGCACCGACCCAGTGTGGAGGAACGGTGCCCGTTGCGTCGGCGGCCACCCCCCTGACAGTGACACGCCGGTACCGGCACCCCAGCACACCGGCACCACGGACGGTCACAGGACGAGGGGGACGGTGACGTCGCAGGTGGGTCCTGCGCATCGGCGCAGGCGGCCCAGTCCTTCGGCGAGGCGGGCCATGTCCCTGGCGGCGCCGGGGTCGGCGTGCAGGCTCGTGAGCTGGTACGGGTCGGCGTTCAGGTCGTAGAGCTCGCGTTCGCCGGTGTCGTATTCGAGGTACACCCAGCCGGGTGTCCGGATGCCCTCGTAGTGCGGCACCATGGGTGAGGTCCCGGTCGGCCAGTCCTCGACCATCACGGCGCGGTCGGCGGCCACGGCGGGCGACTGGGCGACGGGCAGCAGCGATCGGCCGTCCATGGTGCGCCCGGCGGTCACCCCGCTCACCGACACGAGCGTGGGCGCGATGTCGATGTTGGCGACGATCTGGCGGGCGATGACACCTGCGGGGAAGCCGGGGCCGCGCACGATGAGGGGCACGTGGATGGATTCCTCGTAGGGCACGACCTTGCGGTGCTTGATGCGGTGCTCGCCGAACATCAGGCCGTTGTCCGAGCTGAACACGATCACGGTGTTGTCGAGCTCACCGGCCTCGCGTAGGGCGCCGACGACGTCGGCGACGAGGTCGTCGACCGACTGGAGGGCTTCGAGGGTGGCCCGGTAGGCCGCGGTGATCCCCGGGAGCTCGTTCTGGCCCCAGCGGGCCGCGAACCAATTCCGCACGTAGGTCGGTTTGTCCGACAGGTCGGCCTCGCCGAACGACGGCGAGACCGGCAGCGTCTCGTCGGCCATCGTCCCCGCGTAGTCACGCGACGGCGCCGGCGACGAACTGTTGGGTGCCGTCGGCCCCAGCCCCCGGTGCGGGGCCCTCGGCCAGATGTTCACGAAGAACGGCTGTGGGCGCTCGGCGAACCGACGGACATCGGCCACCGCCCTCCGCGCGAGCACGTCGGTCGAATAGACCCTGTGGGACGGCCCGAAATGGCGCAGCGTCCCGTTGTCGAACACGTCGAAGTCGAAATAGCTGATGCCGGAGTCGGGGAGCCCGAACCAGTCGTCCCACCCGGGCGGCACGTCGGGGCCCGCGGTGCCACAGACCGGGTCGGTGCTCCCGTAGCAGTTCATGTACTTGCCGACATGGGCGGTCGCGTAACCACCGTCACGCAACCAGGTCGCCAGCGTGTTCGTGTGATCGAGCGCGGTGTAACCCCCGTTCGGGGGCGCGTTGTCTCTCACCCCGTGGTTGTGGCTGTACTGGCCCGTCAGCAGCGTCGCACGCGACGGGCAACACAACGGGACCGTCACGAACGCGTTCGAGAACGTGGTTCCCTTGTCCGCCAGGAGACGCTGCACCTGGGGCATCACCCGCATCGACTCGAGCGTCTGGTCGTCGGTGAGGATCACCACGATGTTCGGCGGGTCGTTCCCGTGCGCCACCTCCAACCGGTACAGCGCCATGGCCACCTGCGCCCTCGTGACCCGCCCGCCCGGCCGCAACGTGCCATCGGGCCGCGGGCTCACCACACCCCGGGCCACCAACCAGTCGAACGCGCCCTGAAACACCGCACCAGCAGCCACGTCACTGAACGGATGAACCGGCGAGCCCGACGGCGAACCTGCCCACCGCCACAGCACCAAACCCATCAGCGACCGCACAACCGGCTCGCCCGGCCCGAACCTGCGACCACGAACCGGGCCCATCACACCACGATCGACCACCCAGTCGACCGCACGTCGATACCCCGACCCCGACGCCACATCGACCACATCCGCCCGCGGGACCCGCGTCGGCGACCCCGCCCGCCGCCACAGCACCTTCGCCAACTGCGCCCGGGTCATCGATGCCTCAGGCCGGAACGCGCCGCCATCCGACAGCGAGAACGTCCCCGTCTCCAACGCCCACAGCACCCCCGCCCGGTACCACGCATCCACAGGCACATCCGACGGAAGCACCGAAGGACGTCCACCAGCGCCGTTCGGCTCCTGAAGTGGCCGGTCCGGGCGACGCCGCATGAATCGACGGTAGCTCTTGCGGGTGAGGGCGCACCGCGACGTGATCCGAGGCTGTGAACAGGGGAAACACCGAGCGTCCGGTGTGGACGGGCCGGTCCGTGCTGACCGCCCAGGCCGGACCGGCGAGGAAGCTGTAGGAGTCCTCTGCCAACTGCAGACCGTGGGCATCGGCGATGGCCGCGGCCGGTCCGGCGAAGCGTCCGTCGTTCATGGCCGGTGGAACCCGGGGCTCGTGGCGTCGACCGGCACCTCGTCCAAGGGCCGGGCGATCTCCTCGTGGGTGGGGCCGACCCGGGCGGCCAGCTCGTCGAGCACGGCGAGGTCGAAGCCATAGACGGCGGCGGCGTTGCCGGCCAGCACCTGCTGCAGCTCGACCGGGTCGGCACCCGAGAACGAACGGCGCAGCAGCTCGCGGGTATAGGGCCAGCTGGCCTCGTGGTGGGGGTAGTCACTGCCCCACAGGTAGTGATCGATGCCGATGTCGTGCCGTGCCGCGGCCTCGGCCGGGCTCGGGAAGCTGGCGGCGACGTACACGTTGCGATGGAAGTACTCGCTGGGCGAGAGCGGCGCCATCTGGTCGACCTCGAACTTGAGCTCGCCGACCCGGCCCGTCGTCGCCGCCTGCTGGTGGAAGGCGTCGAGCGGGGTCAGCGTGGCCCCGATCCACGAGGCGCCCTGCTCGGTGAGCACCAGCTCGAGCTCGGGGAAGCGTTCGAAGACACCGCCGAGGATCAGGTGGGTCAGCGAGCGCCGCGACCAGAACGCCGACTCGGCGACCCACAGCATGCCCGCGGCCTGATGACGGCCGTAGTCGGGAGCGCCGCCACCCGAGTGGTGGTTGACGACCACGCCGAGGTCCTGGCAGGCGGCCCACAACGGGTCGTACACCTGCGAATACAGGGGCTCGAGCTGGGTGGCGTCGGGCGGCACCGCCGGCAGGAGGATCCCCCCACGCAGTCCGTTGGCCGCCGCGAACTCGACATCGGCGATGGCCTCGTCGACGTCGTCGAGGAAGATCTGCGCTATCCCGGCCCGACGCGCCGGATGACGGCCACAGAACTCGACCAGCCATCGGTTGTGGGCACGGATCCCGGCCAGACGCCGTGGGTACTCCTCGGGCGTGGGCGGTCGGGCCACCAGCGCGCCTGTCGGGAAGAACGGCGGGACCGTGTTGGGAAAGACGACCTCGGCGACGACGCCATCGGCCTCCTGCTCGGCGATGCGGCGCTCATCGTCCCAGTTGCGCGTGCGGCTGTCGCCCTGCAGATCTCGGAACGGGTTGGAGTACCCGCCCCGCCAGGCGTCGAACTCGCCCCTCCACGCCGGGTCGAGAAACTCCCGGTAGGCGGCCATGTTCCCGCCCGCGTGGCAGTCGGCGGAGATGATCGTGTAGCGCTCGACGGCGCCGGTCATGGCGGCGGGCATCAGGCCGACCACTCCCGTTCCTTGGCCGGGCGGTACTCGACCGACCGGAGGTCCTCGGCGATGCGCCGGCGCACGACGCGCCCGGGCGGCGTGATCCTCAGCACCTGCACGCGGGCATCGGTCGCATCGACCTCCAGGCAACCGAGCCTAGAGGCAGCGAATTGAGTCCTCCAACCAGCCTCGGCCGTGAGGGCCCACGTGTACGCGGAGCGGTGGGGACGCGCGCGGTAGGGCCAGGAACGCGTCGACCGGACCCTCGTCCGGAACCAACGCGAACGTCGACAGCCCCTCGGGCACGTCCGGAGTGCACGGGCATCGGCTCGCGGTCCGAGCGGATCGCCTGGCGACCCGCGCGAGCCGTCGGCGGTCGCACGGGGACCGCCGACCTCGCCATCTTCGGTCGCCGCCAGTGACCTTCGACCCTGGCGTGGGCCGACCCTGCCGGCCCATCCTGAAGCAGAGACCCGAAACAGAGACCCTGAAACAGAGACAAGGTGAGGAGGTCGTCCCATGGGTGACGAGGATCTGTTCGAGCAAGGAGACCCCCGTGCCGCCGCGATCGCCCGGCTGAAGGCGCGGCGCGAGTTCGGCCAGCACGTGGTGTCGTACCTCGTGGTCAACGCCTTCCTGGTCGGGGTCTGGTACCTGACCGGGGCCGGCTACTTCTGGCCGGCCTGGGTGCTGGCGGGTTGGGGAATCGGCTTGGTGCTTCACGCCTACACCGTCTTCATGCAGAAGCCCATCAGCGAGGCCGACATCGAGCGGGAGATGCACCGTCACGGTCCGACTCCAGCCGCCTGACCTGCGGGTGCCGGACCGGCCGCACACACTGCGATTCTCAGCCCGACGAGCGCCCCGCTCCCTCGACCTCGGCCTCAACCGTCACTTGGAGCTCGTGGGTGGCCGCGGTCGTTGACGGACCGAAGGGCCGGGAGAGCACGAGTTGCCAGGTCGCCTCGCCGGGGGAACGTCCACGGACCACGGCCGTCTCCGGGGTGAGCGCGAGCAGAGGTGGCTCGGCCGTGCCGTCCGCCGATGGGGTCGGGGGTGCCGGTGACTCCCCGAGCTCCACCAACACGTCGGCGACCTCCTCCCCGCGTGAGCAGAGAGCGGTCCACGTGTTGCCGGAGCCTGCGTAGGAAGGCAGGGGTATCTCGACACGCCCTCCGACGGTCACGCTCACATGCCTCGGAAGGTCCGCCACGTTGACCGTCACGCCGCGCCGATCACGGGACCTTCATGCCAGCCAGAGCCGTCGCGCCAATAGTGCTGTAGCCGCCGATCAGATCGGAGCAGGACGACTTCAAGATTCATGCCCCATGATCCTTGGCAGATGCCCGCGACGGCCAGCACGTCGTGCCCGAAGTCACCCCCGTACCGCCAACCGCCGTCACCACCCGCTGCGTTCCAGCGCCACCAGTGCTGGGCTCTCCCGCCGACAACCGCGCAGAGCTCGAAGTTGCCGTGGGGGCCGAGCTCGTCCCGCATCCCGTACTGGCCCTGGATCATCACCGGCGGGCTCGTGACACCGGAACCGAACACAGGGCCTGCAGACCATGCGAACGAGCTGCTGCTTCGCCAGAAGTGCTGCATCGTGCCATCGGTCCGCAACGCCACCAGTTCCAGGTTGCCGTGGGGCGTCCCGTAGGAGCCCTGCACGAGTGTCGCTCCCGATCCGAGGATGCTGCTTCCGAACAGCGGCCCGTCGTGCCACCCCGCACCGTCGCGCCACAGGTGCTGGAGCCGCGTCCCGACCGAGACGACTACCTCGAAGTTCCCGGGCGCGTTGTGGTCGCTCTGCACGAATCCGGGTGTCCCGGTGCAGCCCGACGGCCCGAAGACCCCACCGTCGTTCCACGGCCCGGCCCCGCCGCCACCGGTCCACCAGTGGTGGAGGCGCCCACCGGCAGTCGTGTACACGGCCTCCATGTTCCGGTCGTAGGTCGTTCCGATCAGGGTCGGCATACCGGCAGCGTCGCTCGCGAACTTCGAGGCTGCCGACCACTTCAACGTGGTTCCGTCGCGCCACCGGTGCTTCACCCGCTTTCCGTTCGAACTGGTGACCTCGAGATTGCGATGCAGCTTCCCTTTTCCGCTCTCATAGAGATTGCCGTTGTGCAGGCGGCGCTTCGTCCACGGATCGGGGTTCGTGTTGCGGACCCCATATCGCGCGTAATCATCGATCTTGCACTCGCCGTATGCAATCCATCCGACACCGTTGACCCCCCACCCATTACCCCAGGAGTTCTTGCAGAGCCATGCATTGAGCGCGTCGCTGTACCCGATGATCAAGACGAAGTGCCCGCCGCGAAGGGCGTTGCTCTTGTCGGTGCTGTGGCGGTACACGGTGCTGCCGATCGCGCCGAAGTCGTCGTAGACCTCGAGGTAGCTGACCAGAGGGCCGACCGTGTCGATCCAACCCTTCGAGTCCGCGACCGATACCACATCGAAGGCCGGGCCTCGAACGGAGCGGCCGCTGCGATCGGGCGTCGGAAGATAGGGCGGCGCATCGGTTCGCCACGGCCAAGAACCTGGGTCGCAGATGCCGTGACTGGAGAAGAAGCCGGACACCTCACCCATGTTTCCCAGGTCTGGACAGGTCTTCCCCACACCACGGTGCACGTCCCCCTCGGAAAGACGAACCCACAGCGCATGTTCGATCCGCACCATCGACTCGACCAAGGCGGTGCCGGCGAAGGCCCAGCACGCATTGCAGGGGTTCTGATCCCTGGTGCTCGTCACCCAGTTGGCGCCCCAGCGATTCCGCCAGTCGACGGCTCTCGATGGCGCCCCACCCACTTCGGGGGCCGAGGCCGCCAGGGCGTCGACGACGTCATCGAGGCCGAGCCGCCGCAGCAACGGGCCCGAATGCATCTTCTGCACCGCACGCACCGAGACCAGACGGCGCTCGGCACGTCGAACCGCCAAGAAGGGGTTGTTGCCGACTCCGAGCGAATGGAAGTCAAGCCCGGGTGCGTCGGCGGTGGGCAAGAGCCCGTCGTCGGTCGCACCCAACGGATAGAGCGGAACCCGAACGTAGTCGGGTGGATCAACCGGTGGCTGCCATCCGAGCTGCTCGGACTCGATCAGACTGCGGAGCTTGCCGTAGGTCAATGTCATGGCTCTGAGTCCCTGCTCTCTGTCCGAAATGGAGCGCAGCCACAAAGGTCCAGGAACATGACATCGGAAGAACCCGTATCCGTTTCATACCGACCAGAGGCCCGCGCGAATACTGCTCCTCTGATCAGGATGCTGTCAAGCAGTCCGAGACACGATCTCGCCACTTGTCTTGATCATGTGGCGACCGTTGAATCTCGCGGTGAGATCACCGAGAGTGGCGGAGTCGACGTTTCGAGTGAGTGGTCGAGCATCTCGGCGAGCGGACCGACGACGGGACCGCGGCGCCGGCACGTCGTGAAAGTGACTTTCGACCCTGGTCGCCCCGTGCCCTCCGGGCCGAGACTCGCCGGATGGTCGCGATCGTTGAGGCTGTCGCCGTCGAGAAGACCTACGACACCGGCCGGGTGCGCGTGCCGGCACTCAACGGGGTCGACCTGGTCGTGCAGCAAGGAGAGATGGTTTCGATCATGGGGCCGTCCGGGTGCGGGAAGACCACCCTCCTCAACTGCCTCTCGGGCCTCGACGAGTACGACTCGGGCGACGTGATCATCGAAGGGACCTCGTTGACCGAGATGTCCGACCGCCAGCGCACGGACTACCGGGCGCGGCGCATGGGCTTCGTCTTCCAGTTCTACAACTTGATCCCGGTGCTGACGGCGGTGGAGAACGTGGAGCTCGTGCTGCTCGTCGCCCGGGTGCCCCCGAAAGAGGCACGCGCCCGGGCGCTCGCCGCGCTCGAGCTGGTGGGCCTCGAGAACCGGACGTCGAACCTGCCCGAGGAGCTCTCGGGCGGCGAGCGCCAACGGGTGACCATCGCCCGCGCGCTCGTGAACGAGCCGGCGATCGTGTGGGCCGACGAGCCCACTGGCGACCTCGACAGCGAGAAGGCGCGCGAGGTGGTGGCCCTCATGCGCCGGCTGAACGTGGAGGCGGGGTACACCTTCGTCATCGTCACCCACGACATCGCCGTCGGGCGGGCCACGGATCGCATCATCCGCGTGCTCGACGGCCGCATCGCCGAGGAATTGGAGGTCGCCGGTGTTCGCCCGGGTCACGCTCATTGAGATCGACACGCTGCGGGTCGGCGTCGATGACGCCCTCGTCCTGTTCGAGGAGGGCGTCATGCCCGGCCTGCGCGAGCAGCCCGGTTTCCTCGGCGTGTACGCGATGGCGACGCCCGACGGGAAGGCGCTGCTGATGAGCTTCTGGGAAGAGGCCCAGCAGGCGGAGACCGTGGAGAACACCTGGTACACCGGCGTGCTCGAGGAGCACATGACCATCTTCCGCAGCCCTCCCGGGCGCGAGAGCTACGAAGTCCGCATCGCCGAGCCCCCTCGCGGGACCGGCTAGGGCGCCCAGGAAGGGATCGCAGCCGTGCAGAGCGTCTTCGGCCTCCCCGCAGGGCAGTTGGCCGCGGTGCTCGTGGTCCTGCTCGCCGTCGTGGCCGGGGTCGTGACGGTGCTCGCCCTGCGCAACATCGTCCTGTTCAAGATGGGTCTGCGCAGCGTCGCCCGGCGCCGCGCCCGGAGCGCGCTGATCGTCGTGGGGCTGATGCTCGGGACGGCGATCATCGCGTCGTCCATGCTCACGGGCGACACGATGGCGGCGACGATGCGCTCGTCGGTGCTCGACTCGTTGGGAAGCACGGACGAGTACGTCACCGCTGCCGGATCGTCCTCGGCGCTCGACTCGGCGGTCGCGGTGTCGGCCGCGAGCCCGTACTTCGATGCCGACGAGGCCCTCGCGGCCGTGGACGAGGCCCTCGCCGGCAGCGGCCTCGTGGACGGCAACTCGCCCGCCATCATCGAGCAGGTCGCCGCCCAGAACCCGACGAGCCGCACCACCGAGCCGCGGGTGACGCTCTTCGCCGCCACACCCGACAGGATGGAGCCGTTCGGCTTGCGCGCGCTCGCCGAGGTCGGGGCGGGCGCGGCCCTCCTGAACGAAGAGGCGGCGGACAGCCTCGATGCACAGGTCGGCGACACGCTCGCGTTGTTCGCCGGCGGCGGCCCTCTCGATGTGCAGGTCGCCGGCATCGGCTCGTACCGGGGGACCGGCGGTGACGGACCGGCCGTGTTGATGCCGCTGGCCTCGGCGCAGGCGTTGCTGGACAAGGACGGTGAGGCCAACCACGTGCTCATCTCGAACGTCGGCGGCACGACCTCCGGCACCTCGCGTTCGGACGACGTGGCGGCGCTGCTCGAGCGACCCCTCCGCGACCTCGGCCTCACGATCGAGACCGTCAAGCAGGATGCGCTGGAGGACGCCGACGCCCAGGGCAACGCCGTGATGACCATGTTCACCACCTTCGGCGCCTTCTCGATGGCCGCGGGGATCCTGCTGATCTTCCTGATCTTCGTCATGCTGGCGGCCGAGCGCCGGTCCGAGATGGGTATGGCCCGCGCCATCGGCACCCGACGCGGCCACCTGGTGGAGACCTTCGTGTTCGAAGGCGCCGTCTACGACCTGGCCGCGGCCGCGGTGGGCACCGCACTCGGTGTCGCGGTGGCCTGGGTGATGGTTCGGGTGACCGCGAGCGCGTTCTCGACCTCGGACGACCGTTTCGACCTTCAATTCGCGGCCCGGCCCCGCAGCCTGCTGATCGCGTACGGGCTGGGGGTGCTGCTCACCTTCGCCGTTGTCGCCGTCTCGGCCTGGCGAGTCAGCCGGCTCAACATCGTCAGCGCCATCCGGTCCGTCCCGGAGCCTTCGCGGGCGGGCCGCCGTTGGGCGCGCTGGGGGCTACCGGCCCTCGGGATCGTGTTCGGCATGCTGCTCGTGAGCTCCGGCGTCAGCGCCAAGCAGTTCCTCCCCTGGATGCTCGGCCTGTCCCTGCTGATCGTGTCGATCGTCCCCTTGCTGCGCCTCGTCGGCCTACCCGACCGGATCGCCTACACCGCCGCCGGCCTCGCCCTCGTGGTTCTCTGGCTCCTGCCCCTCGACACCTTCGAGGGCCCTCTGGGCGAGATGGCCATGGACTTCTCCATCTGGGTCGCGGGCGGTCTGTTGATCGTGGTGGGCGCGACCTGGCTCGTGACCTACAACGCCGATCTCCTGCTGGGCGCGGTGCAGACGGTCTCGTCGCGGGTTGCGTCCCTGGCTCCCGTGATGAAGATGGCGGTCACCTTTCCCCTGCGCGACCGCTTCCGCACGGGGGTGACCCTCGCGGTGTTCACGTTGGTCGTGTTCACCCTCGTGACCGGCACCACCATCTCGCAGGCGTTCATCCACGGGTTGGACGACCTCGAGGGCTTCGGCGGCGGCTACGACATCCGCGCCTCCACCACCCCGGAGCTCGCCGTCGAGGATCTCCGCGCCGGGCTGCCCGACGACGTGGCCGCCGACATCGAAGCTGTCGGCGCACAGTCGTTCCTCCCCCTCGATGCGGCCCAGGACGGCACCGGCGCCGAGCCCGCCACCCATCCGGTGCGGGGCCTCGACGACGAGTTCCTCGCCACCAACGGCTTCGAGATGGCCACGATGGCCACGGGTTACGGGTCATCCCAGGAGGTCTGGCAGGCGCTGCGCGAAGACCCGACGCTGGCGGTCGTCGACCCGTACGTGGTGCCTCGTCGGCGCAAGTGGGGATCCGGGGTGCTACCGGAGTTCCAGCTCACGGGGTTCTTCTTCGAGGACCCCTCGTTCGAGCCCGTGCCGGTGACCGTGACCGACGACCAGACCGACACCGTGCTGCACCTCACCGTCATCGGCGTGCTGCGGGACAACATCCCGTTCGAGATGGCCGGCATCTCCGTCTCGCAGGAGGCGCTCGCGCCGTTCGGCGACCGGGCCGTCCCCACCGTGCACCACCTGGCACTCGTGCCTGGCGCCGACGCCGGGCACGTCGCCGACGAGCTGGAGTCGGCCTTCCTCGCGAACGGCCTGGAGGCGGAGACCTACCGGGCCGCCCTCGACGACGCCGTCGGCGGGTCACTCACCTTCAACCGCCTGGTGCAGGGATTCATGGGCCTCGGGCTGTTCGTCGGCGTGGCCGCGCTCGGCGTGATCAGCGCCAGCGCCGTCGTCGAGCGGCGCCAGCAGATCGGCGTGCTCCGCGCCGTCGGCTTCCAGCCCGAGATGGTCCGCAGAGCACTGCTGCTCGAGTCGTCGTTCATCGCCGGGACCGCGATCGTCGTGGGGGCGACGCTCGGCCTGCTGATGTCGTACAACGTCATCACCGATGCCGCCCAGCAGGCCAACTACAGCAGCGTCAGCTTCGTCGTCCCGTGGCTGAACCTGGCAGTGGTCTTCCTCGTCGTCTACCTGGCCGCGCTGGGGGCGACCCTGGCGCCGGCCATCCGGGCCTCGCACGTCTACCCGGCCGAGGCGCTGCGCTACCAGTAGCCGCCGGCACCTGGAAGGCCACGCCACCAACGGAACGATTGCGGCCAGCTTCGGCGCCCCCGGAGCGGGCCGAAGGTCCCCCTGAGACAGGCGCACGAGCCTGCAGGGTGTCCGCGGCGGACAGCGTTGCACTCCGATCCGGTGACGTGCGTCGCGCTGCTTCGAACTCCATCCGTTCGCTCCCAGCCGCCCCGTCGAGCTATCTGGTGCCTTTCGCGGCCGCGGCCGTGGGCTCCCCGTCGCTGCTCGCAGGAGGCTGCTACGGTCCTGCTCGACCCAGCTCTCCGGTGTCCGGGAAGCGAGGTGACCGATGACCCTACCCAAGGTTCTCGCCGGACCCCTCCTCCGCCGCGTGTCCGGGCCGACGGTCGCGGTCTGGGTGGCCCTGAGGGACGCGGGCAACGTCACGCTCACGGTGTGGCCGGGCATCCAGCGCTCCACCGGTCCGGGTGCGGTCGACAGCGGCGTGCCGCCGGTCGCCACGGGTACCGCCGCCACCCGCCGTTTCGGGGCCAGCCTCCATGTCGCCGTCGTCGTGGCCGAGGCCGACGGCACCGTCATCGCCCCCGGTGCCATCCACAGCTACGACCTCACCATCGGCGGTGCCAACCTGCTCACCCTCGGGCTGCTGCGCGACGAGCAGGCCGGGGCCCGGCTCGAGGGCGTGCACCCGAGTGCCCCCCTGCACCTCGCGCTCGGCTACGAGGTCGACCGGCTCCCCACCTTCGCCACCGCCGCGCCGGTCCTCGCCGACCTGCGCCTCGCCCACGCCTCGTGCCGGCGCACCAACTTCGGCGGGCCCCAACTCGTCCACGGGCCGCTGGAGGCCCTCACGGTGGGCGACGGTCGTGCCCAGGAGGGCCCCGACGCCCTGGCATTCCTCGACGACATCATCGAGGAGGACCGAAGCGACCCGGTGCGGCGCCCCCAGCAGCTGTTCCTCACCGGCGACCAGATCTACGCCGACGACCTCGGCGGTACCCTGCTCCCGCAGGTGAACGCCCTCGGCCGCGAGTTGCTCGGCTTCACGGAGACGCTGCCCGTCACCAACAACGAGATCGCCGCCGATCTCGCCAACTTCCCGGTCATGCGCCGCCGCCGGACCGTGCGCGAGCTCGGCTCGTTCACGACCTCCGACGGGCTCCACCACCTGCTGTCCTACGGGGAGTTCCTCGCCATCCACCTCCTGTCGTGGAGCCCCCGCCTGTGGCGGCCGCTCGCCACACCCGACGACGTCTTCGTCCCCTCCACGAAGATCGAGGCGCACCACCTCCAGGACTGGGAGGCCAAGTACGGCTCGGTGGCCAAGTGGCGGGAGGCCAAGGAGCAGGGCTTCGTCGAGGAGGCCGAGCAGGTCGCCATCTTCGCCAGGGCCGTGCCCCGGGTGGCCCGGGCCCTCGCCCAGATCCCGACCTACATGATCTTCGACGACCATGAGGTCACCGACGACTGGTTCCTTTCGAAGAGCTGGCGGACGAGCGTGGTCGCGGCGCCGTTCGGCCGCGCCGTGCTCCGCAACGCCTACGCCGCCTACAGCGTCTGCCAGGGCTGGGGCAACGACCCCGCCCGGTTCGGCCACGAGGGTGCTGCGCCCAAGCCCAAGAACGAGCAGCTGCTCGACACCCTCGAAGCTGTCGCCTCGGCCGGCTCGTTCGCGCCGCACGAAGCGGCGCTGGAGAGGCTGTTCGGGCTCGAGCCGCCGGGGAAGGATCCCGAGGTCGTCTTCCACTACGACGTCCCCGGGCCCCGCCATCTCGTGCGGGTGCTCGACACGCGGACGCGGCGCACGTTCAGGTCCCGCCTCGGGCCGCCCAACCTGCTCGGCAACAGCCTCGACGCCCAACTCCCACCCGGACCCCTCACCGACGGGCGTGAGCTGCTGATCGTGGTGTCGCCGGTGCCGATCCTGTTCCCTCGCATCTTCGACGCGCTCATCCAGCCCCTGGCCGCTCGGCTCACCGACTTCTTCGCCAACATGAAGGAGGCGGCCACAGCCGACGAGGACGGGCCACCGATCACGGGCAACGAAACGCTCGACGTCGAGGGGTGGGGCGGCGACGAGCAGAACCTCGAGGCGATGATCCGCCGGCTGGGCACGTACCAGCGGGTGATCGTGCTGTCGGGCGATGTGCACTTCTCCTCGAGCCTGGCGCTCGACTACTGGGCGGGAACGGACCCGACCGTCGACAGCCGGATCGTGCAGCTCACCTCCTCGGGCGCGCGCAACGCCGCCAACCGGCAGCGGCAGGCCATCATCCGCTCGGCCCGCTTCAGCGCCCAGCTGCTACGCGGCCCGGCCTTCGAGCGGCTGGGCTGGACCGGCAAGCCCTCGGTCTCCGTGCCCGACGGCACACCCATCTCGCCGGCCCGGCGCACGCGCCTGCGAAAGGAGCCCGGGCTCCTGCCGGCGGCCGGATGGCCGGCCGGCACGACCATCCCGACCGACGAGCCCCCCGACTGGCGCTGGCGGCTCACCGTCCTGCGCGACGAGACACCCCGCGCCGCGGTCATCCACCCCGAGGGGCTCCAGCCGCCGCTGCCGGCGTTCAACGGCGCCGATCCACTGGCGACCTACAACGACGTCGCCGCGGTCCACGCCCAGCTGGCGCTCAGCCCCACCGAGCTGCTGCGCACGATGGTGTTCCGAAGCAACATCGGGATCATCCGCTTCGAGCCCGCCGGCAGCGATCAGGACGTCGTCCATGAGCTCTGGTCCCAGGATGCGCCGCTGTCGAACGAGGGCGCACCGTTCACCAAGCACCGCTCGTCGCTCGCGTTGAGCCCGGCGCTGCCCGCACCGCTGCTCCAGGTGGTGCCCGATGCCTGAGGCCAAGCCCAAGAAGAAGAACGTCTTCCAGAAGCTGGCGGCGATCGCCCGCGACTTCGAAGAGTGGATCGAGGAGACCTTCGGCGACGCCGAGCTGGCGGCCGAGATCAAGGCCGACCTCGGCCTCGATCCCACGAACCCGGCCACGCCGACCCCTGCCGATCCCGACCGCCGCAACCGCCTCAAGGCCTTCGAGGAGAAGCAGGACATCGACGAGGCCGCGCTGGGCGAGGTCATCGCCGACATCAAGGCCACGGTCGACACCGTCATGACGTTCATCGACGCGGCCAAGGCCGACGGGATGGACGCGGTCAACCTGTTCTGGAGCATCTTCAAGGTGTTCTCGGTCGAGGTCCTCCGGGTCCGGAACCCGGCCGGCTACGCCCTCGTGCGTGTCGCCGGGCTCATGACCGAGGACGACGAGACGATGCGTGCACTCGACGCCGACGCCGTGCTGCCACTCGTGCGTGGCGAGGGCACCAAGGTCGACGGCGAGAAGTGGGTGCAGCGCCTGTCGATGGTCGGCGGCGTCACCGTCGTCATGCTGGCCAACTTCGTCGATGCCCTCGACGGTGCCATCGACGCCATGTATGGCTGGGACCCCGACCCCGAGGATCTAGGCGAGACGGCGGCCATCGCGTCGCGGGCGCTGACCGTCACCCTCGATCACGACGTGCTGGGAGGGGCGCGTCCGGCCATCACCCTCATCGGGGTGCCGACCGGCCACGGCGGGCCAGGCCTGTTCGCGTCGGTGTCCGCCGGCTTCCAATTCCCGATGGACGTGGGCGACACCACCTACCTGACCGACATCACCGGCGCCGGTCAGTTCGGGATGTTCATCCCCTTCTCCACCGGCGACGTGCGGTACTTCGCCGGGTTCACGCCGGCGGTGCGCATCACCGCCGAACCGCGTCGCGGTTCGAGCCAGCCGGAGAACGCGCCGGCGCTGGTCGTCGGCACGACCGACGCCACCCGGCTGCAGATCGGTGCCCTGGCCTTCGGCATCGAGGTCACCGCCGACCGGGCCGCGTTCCGGTTGGCGGTGCGCAAGGGCAAGCTCGTCATCGCCCTCGGCACTGCCGACGCCTTCCTCCGCCAGTTGCCGGGCGGGAACGTCGAGATCCCCTTCGAGATCGCCATGGTGGTCGACACCGCCTCGGGCCTGCGGTTCGAAGGGGGCACCGGCCTCAAGGTGAACCTTCCCGTCTCGGCCTCGCTGTTCGGGGTGTTCACCATCCAGTTCCTCGAGCTCGAGCTCGTCCTCGAGCCCTCGATCTCCATCGAGCTACGCGGCGGGTTCTCACTGAAGCTCGGCCCGTTCGCGGCGTCGGTCGACCGCGCCGGCATGGCCATCGACCTCGCCGCCATCAGCCGCACCAGCTTCGACGAGCTGGTGTCGTTCGCGCCGCCGAAGGGCATCGGCCTGGTGCTCGACGCCGGCGTGGTCAAGGGCGGGGGGTACCTGTTCATCGACAGCCAGCGCGGCGAGTACGCCGGCGCCCTCGAGCTCAAATTCCTGACCTTCTCCATCAAGGCCATCGGCCTGCTCTCGACCAAGCGGCCCGACGGCCGCGAGGGCTGGTCGCTGCTGCTGTTCGTGTTCGGGCAGTTCAACATCCACATCGCCTTCGGCATCTTCTGGACGGGCCTGGGCGGGATGATCGGGCTCCACCACCGTGCCGACGTCGACGCCCTCTCCGCCGGCATGCGGACCGGCGCCCTCGACGACATCCTCTTCCCCGACAACCCCGTCGCGGACGCTCCCCGGATCATCAACCGCTATCGCACGCTGTTCCCGATCGAGGACGACAACTTCCTCATCGGACCGATGCTCGAGCTGAGCTTCTCGCAGCCACCGGTGGTCTACGCCCGCCTCGGGCTCATCTTCGACGTCCGCAACGCCCTCGGTCCCGGTTCGGCGTCGCTGTCGAAGGTCGTCATCGTCGGCCAGCTCCTCGTGCAGCTGCCGCCACGCGACACCGAGGTGCCGGCAATCCTCAAGCTGCTCGTCGACGTCGTGGGCTTCTACGACACCGACACGCAGTTCCTCCTGATCCGGGCCCGGTTGCGCGACTCGTTCGTCGGCATCGAGGGCGTCGCCAAGATCGAATTGGCCGGCGAGCTGCTGCTGGCCGTGCAGTTCGGGGCCCACCCGAACTTCGTGCTGTCGGCCGGCGGGTTCCACCCGAAGTACGAGGGGCTGCCCGAGCGGGTGCCCCGCCAGCTCGACCGCCTGCGCGCCAGCTTCGGCATCAAGGTGGTGAAGCTCTCCGTCGAGCAGTACTTCGCGGTCACGCCCAACTCCGTGCAGGCCGGCCAGAGGGCCAGCCTCAAGGCCGACTTCGGAGTGGCCAGCATCGAGGCGTCACTCAGCTGGGACGCCCTCCTGTACCTGTCGCCACGCTTCTACTTCGTCGTCGATCTGGAGTTCCGAGCCAAGGTCAAGGCCTTCGGAGAGACCCTGGCGTCGGTCGGCGTCACGGCCACCCTCGAGGGCCCCGACCAGTGGCACATCAAGGGCGAGTTCAGCTTCTCGATCCTGTGGTGGGACAAGTCGGTCTCGTTCGAGGAGCGGTGGGGCGAGGTCGAGACCGCCGATGCGGGCACGGCCTCGCTGGCCGCCGCCCTCACCGCCGAGCTGGCGAACCCCGACAACGTGGTCGCCGAGGGACCGGTCGGCGGCGCCGGGCTGGTCACGCTGGCACCACCCGGCGGCGCCACCGGCAACCGGGCGCCGGCCCACCCGCTGGGGCGCGTGGCCGTGCGCCAGGGCGCGGTGCCGCTCGGCCTCGAGATCGACCGGCTCGGCACCAGGCGGATCGAAGGCGGACCCACCACCGTCCACATCGACGTGGTGACGCTCAACGACGAGGTCCAACCCACCTTCGAGTCCACCTCGCAGCCCTTCGCCCGGGGGCAGTTCGCCCCGCTCACCGACGAGGCGAGGCTCACCGGCAAGGTGTTCGAACCGTTTCCCTGCGGGGTCGTCGTCGGCGCGGCCGACTACGTCACCCCCGACGGCCTGGCCCGCGATGTCACCGCCACGTTCGAGACCGTTCGCCTCGATCCCGAGCCACAGGGCGTCCTCTCCAAGTGGTCGCTGATCCGGCTGACCGCCATGACGCCGTCGTTCGCGTCGATGGTCGACGCCGCAAGATACGGCGCCGCGGCCCGGTCCGAGCGCGCCGTGCACCAGCGCCGGGGAGTCTCGGCGCTGGGCGGCTCCACGGTCTCGGTGGGCGAGCCGCCCATGGCGCTGGTCGATCCCGACCGACTGACCGAAGCGGCGACGCTGCTCGGGCCTGCGACCGCGTCGCCCTCGCTGGCCGCCCAGGCGGCGGCCGTCGGCGGCCTCCGGGTCCTCGAGGCCTTCGAGGTCGTCCCATGAGCGTGCTTGCGAGCGAACGCAAGAGGCGGCGCCTCCTCGTAGGTGCTCGGCGGGCGCAGGACGGCCGGGCCGGGCACGAGTCGCAGGTGCACCGATGAGTGCCCCGGCCCAGTACCGGTTCCTGCCGTGGTCGCGGCGGGGTCTCGTCGCTGAGCTGCGCGACAGCGCCGGCGCGGCCACCGGCCCGCTCCCGGCGCGGGGCGCCATCAAGTTGGCCATGACCCTGTCGGGCGGGCTCGGGGGCGCGGAGGCCGCCGCGACGATCGCGGGGCCGGGCGACGTGGTCGGCATCGAGTGGAGCGCCATCGTCCGCACCACGCCCCGGCGCGAGGCATCGAACGTCGAGCCCAACTACCTCGTCGCCGTCGACTTCGACGACGCCGACTTCCCGTGGCTGCTCACGCCGTCGGCCGCCAACGTCCAGGGCCAGCTCCGGCCATGGCTGGCCCTCGTCGTGGTCGAGGACCGCCCCGGGGTGACCATCTCCGCGCCGGCAGGCGCACCGCTGGCGCAGCTGACCATCGAGTCGGGCGCCACGCGAGAGCTGCCCGACCTCACGGGCTCATGGGCCTGGGCCCACACGCAGCTGCTCGTCGCGCAGGGAGCGGGTGCCGAGGCCGCACCGGCGCTCCAGTCCGACCCCGACCGCCACGTCTCCCGTCTGCTCTGTCCCCGACGGCTGCGTCCCAACGCACGCTGGCACGCCTGCCTCGTCCCGGCGTTCGACGCCGGCGTCGTGCGCGGCCTCGGCCAGGTGCCCACGGAGGCGACGCTCGCCCCGGCATGGACCGACCAGGACTCGATCACGCTGCCGCTCTACTTCCACTGGTCGTTCGGGACCGGCGCGGAGGGCGACTTCGAGAGCCTGGCTCGGCGTCTGAAGCCGTTCAAGATCGAGACCGCCGACGGCGTTCCCACGGTCGGAACCGTGAAGATGCACATCGGCGCGCCCGGCGGTCCGGTCCGCCTACCCGACGGCCACCCCAAGCGGATCGTGCTCATGGACGGCGCCCTGCGCTCGCTTCAGCAGGACGACGGGATCCTGAGCGAGATCCCCACGGAGCTCCGCAACCCGCTGGCCCGCCTGCTCGACGACATCGCCGACCCGTCGGGCACCGATCCCGACGATGGCGCGGTCGGCCCCCCGCTCTACGGGAGCTGGCCGGTGAACCGCTTCGCCCTGGCCGGCCTCGATCGGGGCTGGTTCGCCGAGCTCAACCTCGACCCCCGGGCGCGGGTGGGCGCCGGGCTCGGCGGCGAGGTGGCGCGGGCCGAGCAGGAGGACCTCGTCACCGCCTGCTGGCAGCAGGTCGGGGCCGTCCTCCAGGCCAACGCCCTGCTGTCGCGGGCGCGCCTGTCGATCGAGGCCAGTACCCGGTTCCACGATCGGACGATCGCCAGGCTGGCGCCCGAGCGGGTCCTGAGCTACGCGGCGCCGCTCAGTGACCGGACGCCCCTCGCGGCGACCACGGTCAAGGCCGCCATTGGAACGACCAGCCTCCCCGACGCGACCGTCGATCCCGCCCTCCGGCGGCTCGCCGCGCCCACCGGCCGGTTCGTTCGCAAGGCGGCGCGCCGCGCCTCGCTCGATGCCGGCACCGTCGGCTCCGGGCTCGTGGCTCGGCTCGCGGCCGGCTCCAAGACCGTCGACCCCACCTCGTTCGTGCCCGCCGGCGTGGCCCCGCCCGAGGGTGCCGAGCCGATCGTCGACGGCGACGAGGTCGACCTGTCGCCCATCGGCCTTCCGGTTCGACTGTCGGTTGCCGACACGGCCGCTCTCCGGGACGGCATCGCTGCGGTGCGCCAGGTCGGCGCTCCGACGCCGACCGATCGCCTGCGCCTCCGAGCCGACCTGCGCGACGTAGGGCTCATCACCAGCCGCCACATTGATGCCCTGGCCTCGTTCGCCGACCTCGCGACGGCCGGTGGCCGCCCCGCCCTCACCACCGATGGCATCAGCGAGCTCCGGCTCGCCGTCGCCGGCCAGCCCGATCCGGCCGCCTTCGTCGTCGGTCGCCTCGCCGACGGCACCGTCCGCTTCGACGCCGTCGACGTGACGCGACGGGGCGAGATCGTGCGGCGCACCCCGGTGTCGGAGCGCAGTGAGGTCCTGGGCCGCTTCGAAGGCGTCGTCAACGCCCGGGCCGCAGTCAACCGACTGCCACCCAACGCCCTCCGTCCCGGCGCCGTCCCGGCCGTCGTGCGCCCCACGTCGACCGCCGACGGCGTCGAGGTGCGCCGGCCGGGAGGTCCCCTCGGCGGCGTCTTCGAGGGTCCCACCGTCACCGTGCCGCCCCCGGTGCGCGACGCTGTCGTGATCGGTCGATTCGAAGCCGCGATCGGGCGCGTGGCCGAGGTGTCGGCGCTGGCCGACCCGTCGCCGACGCGAGTGGTCGTGCCCTTTGCGCTGACCGCTGCCGCGGCGGCCCTCTCCGACCGCTGTGCGCCGGCGGTCGCCCATGTCGCCCGGGTCGGCACCATGGTGCGCTTCGGCGGCGTGGCCCTCAGCGACCTCGCGAACGGGCCGATCGTGGGCGGGCTGGCCGTCAGCCCGCAGGTCGATCGGATCATGGCCTACCCCGAGCTGGACGATGCGACGTACCGGCTGCTGGCCCGCTACGACCGCGACCGGCTGCTCCCGGGCGTCGACGCCATACCGCCCGACTCGGTGACCTTGCTCGAGACCAACCCCCGCTTCGTCGCCGCCTTCCTCGCCGGCCTCAACCACGAATTCAACCGGGAGCTGCTGTGGCGCCGCTACCCCACCGATCAACGAGGCACCCCGATGCGCCGCTTCTGGGATCGGACCGGCGGCGGCGTCGACATCGCGCCCGTGCACACCTGGAAGCCGCTCACCACAGCGCTGGTCGAGCAGGCCGCTGGCGAGTCGAACCTCGTGCTCCTCGTACGCGGCGAGCTGCTGCGGCGCTACCCGAACACCGTCGTGGTGGCCATGCGGGCCTCCGGCCCCGACACGCCGAGCTCCGACGACGCCGACGTGGAACGGCCGATCTTCGCCGGCTTCCTCGAGCCCGACGTCACCTTCTACGGCTTCGACCTGCAGGACGACGACCTGGCGGTGGGCGACGGCTGGTTCTTCGCCCTCCAGGAACAGGTCACCGAACCCCGGTTCGCGCTCGACGAGACCGTGCCGCCCGACCGGCTCGGCGCTCCTGGTGCCTGGCGGGCCGTGGCGTGGCCCGACACGCCCGTCCCGAGGGGGGAGACGTTCACCGTGGAGGACCTGCGCACGTTCGCGGCCGCGACCGGGCTGTCGCCCTCGCCCACCAACGGGGCCGCAGTGGCCGACGCGCTGTTCCAGCACCCGGTCCAGGTCCTCGTCCACGCCCGCCATCTGGCTGTCCTCCCATGACCGCACCGCCCGTTCCGGCCCCGAAGGGCGCAACGCCGGCTCCCCGACGAGACGAAGGGTGCGGCCGTGGCTGACACCGAACTTACTCACGCGGTCGCCGGCCTCGTGGGGGCCGTCCCGGTGGCGCTGTTGCCGGTCCGGATCGAGACGCGGTTCTCGGCCGACCGGACATCCCTGGCCATCCGCATCTATCCAGATCAGATCCACCTCGACGCCCACGAGCCCGAGCTCACTGCCGACGAGCGCACCGCCGGGGAGTGGTATTGGCAGCAGCGTTGGCCCGCCATCGGCGACGCCGCCCTGGCCCAGGCCGCCTGGGAACAGCTGGCGGCCCGGTTCCGACCGGGTCGGAGCCGCTACGTGGTCGACCTGCTCCGGCCGTCCAACCTCGACCACGGCGGTGCGACCGGGGTCGATCCCGAGTTCCCGGCCACACCGTCGCGCGACGCCTCGTGGACGCGGGCGGTCGAGGCGGCGGCGCTGCCCGAGCGCTGGGTCGCCATCGGCTACCAGGACGGCCCCGAAGGGCCGGTCGAGGTGTTCCGCCAGCAGTCCGAGCCGGTACCCGACCGCCTCGCCGCCGGACCGTCCCCCGATCCTGGCGAGACCCCACCGCCACTGGACCCGGCGGCGGTCGTCCCCCGCGTCCAGGAGGCGTTCCGTTGGGCGATCGATCCCCAGGACGCCACCGCTGCCGGGATGCTCGTGACCATCCGCGACAGCGACCTGCCGACCGGCCACACCTTGGCCGCCGGACTCAGCCGGCTGGTCGTGCTCGGTGTCGACGGCTCCCCCCCCGATCGTTCCGCGACCACCCTCGAGGGGCTCCTGCGCGGACACGTCGCCACCGGCGACCTGGCCTTCGTCGCTCAGGGCACGCCGACCAACAACACCGGCACCGCCCGCAGCGGGTTCTCCACGTCCTCCGAAGCGCAGTCGATCGAGTGGGCGCCACCCGTGAGCGGCTCCGATCCCGACGCGACCGCCACTGCGGCGGCCGGCCGGTTGGCCACCGCCCTCGGCATCGAGGGCGCCGCCATGGCGCCGTCGCCGGGCGCTTCCGGTCGGTTCCATCAAACCGCCGCGGCCCTGGTCGACGCCCTGTGGGAGGCCACGGGCGGCTACTTCGCCTCCGACCTGCTGGCCCCCCTCGGCGATGACGCCACCACCGCGGATCTCCGCGCGCACGCGACGGAGCACCTCTTCGCCAGCGGTCCGCTACCGGCCATCAGGATCGGGCCACAGCCCTATGGGGTCCTGCCGGTCGTCGCGCCCGGTGCCTTCCATACGGCCGGAGGCGACCGCGCCGGCGCGACCATCGCACGGGTGGCCAGTGCCATGCGCACGTTGTGGGCGCCCCTGGTCGCCAGGGTCCCGCACCTGGGCCGGGCCGGCGATCAGGGTGCCGTCGACCCGATCCTCCTCGAGTTGCTGCAGCGCACGCCCGTGCCGTGGCGGTTGCGCTGGCGGGAGATGGTGCCCCCGCCGCAGTGGTCCTCCACCGACTGGCTCCAGCGCTACCGCACGTACCAGGCGCCCTACCTGTACACGGTCATGGACCTGCTCGGCGTGCCTCGGCCCCGCGCCGCTCGCGTGCAGTACTTGACGGCGGCCGAGGACAGCCATGCGCTGGAGGTGCCGCTCGTCGTGAAGGGCGACGAGGGCGTCGACTACCTGGCCGAGATCGCGGCGCAGGCCCGCGCCGGCGACGAGGGTCGGCGCCAGCTGAACCTGCGGCAGAACTCGGTCGCGCTGCTCGAAGCGCTGCTCGCGTTCGCCGCGGCCCAGGAGCAGGACATAGCGGCCACCGCCGAGTTGGCCGCCACGCTCACCCCTGACGTAGCGGCGGCTTCGGGCCTCGAGCGCAAAGGCATCCGCACCCCGGATCTCGTGCGTGTCGACGTGGCCGACGCGACGAGGGCGCCGTTCGCCTTCACCTCGGCGCGCGAGCTGGCGGCCGCGGTGCTGCCTACGACGGGCGCGCTCGTGCACGATGCCGTGGCCGATCGGCTGGTCACCAACCGCCTCGTCGATCTCGTCCGCCGGCGCACCGACCCCGGCCACGGCATGGCCCGGTACCTCACCGCCGTCGACACGCTGACGTCGGCCGACCCGGACGAGCTGGAGTGGGCCTTCCGGGGCGTGCTCGACCTCTACAGCAGCCGTCTCGACGCCTGGTACACCTCGTTGGCTCACGCCCGCCTGCACCGCCATCGCGCCGCCCAGCCCACGGGGATCCACCTCGGCTGCTACGGCTGGGTCGAGGACCTGGCCCCCGACTCGGGAGCGGCCGCCGAGTCTCTCGGCCACGTCCTGGCCCCGTCGCTCTCGCACGCGGTCGCCGCCGCCGTCCTCCGCAGCGGCCGCCAGTCGCACCAGGCCGAGGGCGCCTTCGACCTCGACCTCACCGCCGCTCGGGTCCGGGAGGCGCTGGCGCTGCTCGAGGGTGTGGCCTCGGGCCAGTCGATCGCCGCCCTCGTGGGCTACCGCATCGAGCGTCGCCTGCGCGACGTCGGCCTGGCCGAGCTCACGGTCCCGCTGCGCATCGAGGCGCCGTTGCAGTCCCGCGACGCCGAGCACGAGCAACCCGTCGAGTCCGTCGCGGCCCGCGACGTCGTCGACGGCGTGCGCCTGCTGACGATCTTCGCCGGCGGTGGCCCGCAGCCATGGGACGCGGTGATGGCGAGGCTGGGTGTGACCGGCACCAAGCGGACACGCCTCGACGATCTGCTTCGAGAGGTCGCTGGTCGCTACGACGCCGTGACCGACGTGCTGTTCGCCGAGACCATCCATCAGACCGCGGCCGGCAACCTCGACCGGGCCAGCGCTGCGGCTGCCGCCCTCGATCGCCAGGAGCGGCCCGTCGAGCCGGAGGTGGCGCGCACCCCGCGCTCGGGAGCAACCGTGGCCAACCGCGTGCTCGTCACCCTGCGCACCGCCACCCGCGCTCCACGATGGCCGGGCCGAGGACCTCGCGGCGCCGCCGAGCCGCGGCTCGACCACTGGTTGGGCACCGTGCTCGGGCCGGCCGCGGACCTGACCGCTGGGGGCGACCTCGTGCGGTCCGGGCCCAATCCTGGAGATCCCGAGGTCGTCGTCGACCTCGGCGTCGTGACCGCCTCGGACCTGGGGCTCTCACCGCTGGCCCTCGTGCTGGCCGCCCAGCGACCAGCAGGTGACCGACCTTCGGAGCTCGAGGCCCGGATCGTGTACGAGCTCGCCCAGCGCGTGCCTGACCCGCGGGAGACCGATCGCATCGAGCTCCGCGACCACACGCTGTTCGGGACCGTCGCCGGGTGGGCCGGCCGCCTCGCTGCGGGGGCCCGCCCGCTGGCGCCCACCGACCTCATCCAGGCCGAGGCCCACCCCTCGGAGGCGGGCGCCGCCGGCGCGGTCGATGTCGTCGACCTGACCCGACGGGCGACAGCCGCGGTCACGGCCCTGCGCCGGGCCGCCGGCAGTCTGCGCCGGGCCTCGCGTACGCCTGCCGCCCGGCGGGACGCGCTGCTGGCGGTCTCGGAGTTGGTCGGGGCCGAGGCCCTGCCCGTGGTGACGGCCTCGCATCCAGACGCCGCCGTGCGGCTCGGCGAGCAGCTCGAATCGGTGCTGACGACCCTGGACGGGACCGTCGCCGCCGCGGACCAACTGGCAGCCGAGCCCGTTCCGGCCGGCGACGATGCCTCCGCTCGGCCGTTGGCGGTCATCCGGTTGGCCCTCGGTGCCCACCAGCCCGTGCTCCCCGTTTTCACGTTGACCCGACCCGGCGACCTGGCGGCATCGGCGGCCGACACGGAGCTCGTCGGTCCCGACCGGACCGCACCGATCGCCTGGCTCCACCAGCACGCCCTGGTCCGCCCCGATCTCGACCCACTCTGCGGCGTGCTCACCCACGCCGAAGCCGGCGGCGTCGACGTCGTGGACCACCTCGTCGTCGCTCAGCTTCCCCACCGGCCCGGCGCCCGCTGGTGCGCCCTGGCCTTCGGTGCCGAGGGCCCACCTCCCGCCGGCACGGTCGGTTTCGTCATCGTGACGCCCGACCGGTTCGACCCGGCCACGCCGATGGCCGGCCTTGCGGTCGACGCGTGGGCCGAGGTCATCCCCGAGCGCGAGCACACAGCCGGGCTCGCCTTCCACTACGACGCCCCGGGCGCCCGGCCACCGCAGGTCGTCGTCCTCGCGGTCCATCCCCAGCCCGACCCCGCCTCCTGGGACCTCGACACCCTGGTGGCCACGGTCAACGAGACCATCGAGCTCACCCACCTGCGGGCGCTGACACTGAAGGAGCTCGACGGCTTCGCCGGGCTACTGCCCGCGCTGTTCCTGCCGAACAACTACACGCGCGACGTCCCGTCGGTGTCGTTCAAGGGGCTGGTCGACGGGGCGGCGGCCCGTGGCCTGCTCACGGCCGACATCGCCGGCGTCGTGGGCAAGTGAGGAGGGGGCACCGCAATGGCTGATCCGATCTGGTCGCTGCCCGTCGACCGGCTCGACCTGGAGCTCGCGAAGCTGCCGTCGATCGTCACCTGGTCGCGGCTCGAGCCGATGGCACTGAGCCCCGATCTGATGCCAGGGCTACAGGCGCTGATCGGCGATCCGCTCTGGATGCTCGCGCGGCAGTGGCAGTTCGAGGAGCTCCGGGGCGAGGACGGCGGCACTCCGATCGCGGCCGTCGTGGAGGTCGAGCAGGCCCGCCTGTCGCGGCTGCACCCCGGCGCACCTGGGCACCAGGCGGCCGCCGCCGCCGTCGACGTGATCGACGACGACGTCCCGCTCGAGGTGATGATCGAGGCCGAGACCGTCGACCGGCCGGCCGACCGGATCCGGGTCGAGGCCGGGCTCGAGCTGCTTCGGATGCTCAGCGCCGACGGGCTCGGGCGCCTGCGCGACAAGGTCGTCGAGCGGTGGAAGTTCGGTCCTGCGACGATCGACCCCGACGACCCGGCCGGCTCGGCTCGAGCAGCCGTGGTGGCCGGCCGGGTGCCCGACGCCGGTCTGGTCGAGGCCGAGTTGGCCCCGCTGGACGGTGGCGCCGGCCCGCTCACGGGGCTGCCCCCGAACTTCACCGTCCCTGGAGGGGGCACGGCCAAGGCCCGCGCCACCCTCGGGCGGTGGCTGCGCTGGTACCGCGCCTACTTCGGGCGGCCCGTCCTCGGACCGACGGGATCGTCGGCCTGGAACCCCCACCGCCAGGAGTACGCCTTCGCCGTCCAGGCAGAGCTGCCGTCGGGTCCGGCCGTGCTCCAGGCCGAGGAGTACACGACCGGCCGGCTCGACTGGCCCGACTTCACCGCCGGCGGGCCGACCCTGGGCCCCACGCCCGCGGGCCGGGCCGGCGACGTGCGGCGGGGGGTGCTGCTCCCCACCCCGGCGCGCTTCCCCGGGATGCCGGCCGACCGGCTCTGGGAGTTCGAGGACTCCCGGGCTTACCTCGGCGGGATCGAGGCCGGCCCGACCGACCTGGCCCGGATGGCACTGGTCGAGTTCTCGCTCAGCTTCGGCGTCGACTGGTTCGTGCTCCCCGTCGACGTCGCCGCGGGTTCCGTGCTGCGCCTCCGGTCGCTCGCCGTACGCGACACGTTCGGCAACGTCGTGGACGTCGGGCCGGCCCGCCAGCGGGGTGGGTGGGCCATGTTCGGCCTCACCCCGTCGACAGACACCACCCGCGACGCCGACCTGTTCGTGATCCCTCCGGTCGTCCCGCACCTGCTCGAGGGCGATCCACTCGAGGAGATCGCCCTGTTCCGCGACGAGATGGCCAACCTGGTGTGGGGCGTCGAACGGGTGGTCCAGGGACCATCGGGTGAGCCCGTGCACCGCGGCCGGCGGGCCGCTCCGGTGTCGCTGCCAGAGCGGGAGCCCGGCGATCTCGACGACGCCGCCGTCGACTACCGGCTCATGTCGCCCGTGCCCGACCACTGGGTCCCCTTCGTCGCCGTCCCGGTGCCAGGAGCTGCCTCAGGCGCGATCGAACTGGAGCGCCGGCCTCTGCTGCACTTCCGCAACGACCACACCAGCGAGCTGACCCACCCCCACGGCGTGCTGCTCCGGACGACGCCGAACGCCGACGTGACCCACGATCGGCTCCGGCTGGCCGAGGAGGAGGTCCCCCGCGACGGCGCCGTGGTCACACGCCGATACCAATTGGCTCGCACACCAGCGGGCGCCACCATCTTGTGGATCGGCCGCCGGAAGCGCACCGGCGAGGGCGAGGGGTGGAGCGGCCTCCGGTTCGACACCGCGTTGCCGCCCCGGTCGTCCTGATCGCCTGGGTCACCGCTCGGGACGGCCGACTTGGCGTCTTCCAGCAAGCGGTAGCACCTGAATCACCGCCTCGCCCACCATCTGGCCCTTGCATCCGCGAGCTGCCCGTCCATAGCCGACAAGCACGTCAGCCTGCACACGGTGCGTCACACCGCCGCCATGCGGCTCCTGCTCGCCGGCAACGACATCACCGTCATCGCGCTCTGGCTCGGACAGATCGCAACGACAAACATCTACCTGCACGCGACATGAGCCACAAGCACTTGGACCGAACCATCATCTGGAACGAACGCCAACTCCGCCGGCTCCTCACCGACTACATCGACCGCTACAACAGCCACCGCCCCCACCGCGCCCTCGACCGACACGCCCCGACGACGCCGTCGGCAAGGTGATCGAGCCACCCTTCGGGCGCATCGTCGAGCGGCGCAGCACCTGCGCCGGGCTCATCAACGAGTACCGCGCCGCGGCCCGAACCAAGCAACGGCCTCCTGAGCACGCCACAGAGCAAGCGAACCCGCCCGCCCCGCCGGGAGGCGAGCCAACTCCGCAGGCCACCCACGGCCTGTCGACGCGAGCACGCTGCCATGGAGCAGGCTGAGCGGCCCACAAGTCGTGCCGATGACTTCTCGGCACTTACACGATGCCGGCGTCCTCGCAGGACTGCTGCGCTGCCTCGACGTCCGCGGGGTCGAGGTCATCTGGGGTGAGCAGGGCCTCCGCGGCCCCAGCCACCGGGACAGGGGCCTCGCCGCGGCTGAAGAGCGAATCGGATGGGGGAACACGCCAGCTGTTGGCGAATCTACGCACCTTGTTGTCGTTCGCCGGCTGCTCCACCACGTTGCCGTCGCGGATCTGTAGGTCGTTGCCTGCGTCGCCGTCGAGGTTCCCGAGCACCCCCTCGAAGGTCAGCTCGCCCCCCAGCCTCACAATGCCGATGTCGAGGTACGAATCCCGCTTCAAGAGCACCCGTGCCGCCGTGGTGCCGTCCGGCCAATCGATCTGGAAGTCGTTGGGCGTGGTCACTTCGGATCCCACCGTGTTCTGGGTGATCGAGCCGGTCACGACGCCGCCCTGCGAAAGGTCGAGGGCACCGTCGGGGAGGTCCGTCACCGTTCCGTTGACCAACAAGGTCGGTTCGGAATCCAGGTAGAACTCGAGCGTGTCGCCCGCAACGGTCATCGCCACAGCGGTGTTGATCGATACGCCGGGTCGGCTCTCCCAGGCCTCCTGGCGTGACTGGATCACCACCTCGCCGGTCGTGGATTGCGTGAGGACGAAATCGCCCACGTCCTGGATGTCGAAGACCAGCGCATCCGGTGTCCGGAACGGTCCTGCTCGACCGGCGGGCAGAACGGGCGACAACGCATCACAAGCGTCTCGCGGCGGTCACGCCCGCCAGCAATGCAACAGAGCCCTTCGAGGACATCAGCGTCGAGAAGGGCGGCGCGCTCAAGGTGCCCGGCCACGACATGGACGGCCGGTATGGCCGCGTCTTCGGGGGCTGGGGCTACTTCGACCCCGACGGGCCGATCGCCTCGTTCACCAAGGCCGAGCTCGAAGATCGCAGGCGTCAACATCGCCAACGCCGGCGAACGTGCCCGACCGTGCCGTCAGAACACGCCGGGCACGAAGGTCTGATCTTCGACGGGCGGGCGGACGTAGTTCTCGGGGCCGCGGGGTGGGAGCTCGAGCGGTGCTGAGGTGACGTCCTGGTAGGGCACCTGGCTGAGCAGGTGGCTGATGCAGTTGAGCCGGGCGCGACGCTTGTCGTCGGCATCGACCACCCACCACGGCGAGAACTTGGTGTCGGTGAAGCGGAACATCTCGTCCTTGGCCCGCGAGTAGTCCGCCCAACGTGCACGGGACTCGAGGTCCATCGGGCTGAGCTTCCAGCGCTTCTCCGGCCGGTTGATGCGATCCTGGAAGCGTCGCTCTTGTTCCTGATCGCTCACCGAGAACCAGTACTTGATCAAGATGACACCCGAACGGATGATGATCTGTTCGAACTCGGGGCATGACCGCAGGAACTCCGTGTACTCCTCCTCCGTGCAGAACCCCATGACGTGTTCGACGCCCGCGCGGTTGTACCAGGAGCGATCGAACAGCACGATCTCGCCACCTGCGGGCAGTTGCGCGACGTACCGCTGGAAGTACCACTGGCTCTTCTCGCGCTCGGTGGGTGTGCCGAGCGCGACCACACGGACCACGCGGGGGTTCGTGCGCTCGGCGATCCGCTTGATGGTCCCGCCCTTCCCGGCGGCGTCCCGGCCCTCGAAGAGCACGCAGACCTTCAGTCCCTCGGCTCGAACCCAGCCCTGCATCTTGACGAGCTCACGCTGCAGGTGTTGGAGGTTCTTCTCGTAGACCACTCGCGGTAGACGCCCGCCGGCGACGTCGTTCGTCCGGTCGTGCGGTTTGGCCACCAGAGCAACGTACTGCCATTTCGCCCGTCGATCGCGACGACCTGCTCCTGGTCGCGGCCCTCGCCGCAGTCGACGCCCCCGTCAGGGCGAAGTCGCCGCCGCGGCCGCGGCGGTGCCGCCACTCAGCGAATGAGGACGGCCACCGCATCGTCGAGGACCTGGAGGTGGAGGTCCACGTCGGCTTCGGTCGTGACGGGGCACATGAGCGCCATGTTGTGGAACGGGGTCAGCAGCACCCCCCGGTTGACCAGGTAGAGGTGGAGGTAGTCCTCCAGGTCGACGTCGGTGGCGTCGTGGGACTCCGTGCCGTTGCGGGGCGCCGGAGCCGTGAAGCGGTACTCCGAGCGGGCCCCGAGCTGGCTGGCCGACCATGGCAGGCGGTGAGCGGCGATGATGCCCTCGACCCCTTCGTGGTAGCGCGTGGCCAGGGCGATCATGGTCGTGAAGGCGTCCTCGGTGAGCACCTGGTCGAGGGTGGCCCTGGCGGCGGCGAGGGAGAGAGCGTTCCCCGCGAGCGTGCCGCCGACGCCGCCCGTGTCGATCAGGTCGAGGTCCGTTCGAGACAGGAGGCGCTCGGCCAGGTCGGCCCGCAGGCCGTAGGCCCCGATGGGGATGCCGCCGGCGAGGGCCTTGCCCAGCGTGACGATGTCGGGATCGAGGCCCCACGCCCGGGTGCAGCCGCCGGGACCGGCGGAGAGCGTGTGGGTCTCGTCGATGATGAGGAGCGTGCCGGCCTCGCGGCTGAGACGACGGACGCCCTCGAGGTAGCCGTCCTCGGGCAGGACGATGCCCATGTTGGTGAGGGCCGGCTCCATGAGCACGACGGCCACGTCACCGTGGGCGAGCTCGGCCTCGAGGGCGTCGAGGTCGTTGAACTCGGCGACCCGGCTGCTCTCGGTCACCGGGCAGGGCGCCCCCACGTTGCCCGGCCGCGGCACGGGCCCTGCCGGCGAGGTCACGATCAGCGACTCGTCGACGCTGCCGTGGTAGCACCATGCGTTGACCAGGACCTTGGGCCGCCCGGTCAGCGCCCGACACAGGCGCAGGGCCCACCGGTTGGCGTCGGTGGCGGTCAGCGCGAAGCTCCACGAGCTCACCCCGAAGCGGCGGGCCAACTCGACCGCCACCGCAGCGGCGTCCTCGGTGGGCATCATCGCCGTGGCGCCACCAGCGTCGCAGTAGCGGGCCTGGACGGCGGCAACGGTCGCCGGCGGCGAATGACCTGCCATGGCTCCGGTGTCGCCCAGGCAGAAGTCGACCAGCTCGTGGCCGTCGATGGTGGTGACCCGGGCGCCCGAGGCCCGGTCGAGGAAGAGGGGGAACCCGCCGGCGCTCTTGGCCATCCACGTCATCGGCACCCCGCCGAACAGGTTCGTGGCCTCCGAGGCGGCTCGCCGCGACTGCGGGTTGCGCCCGGCGTAGAGGCGGCGCTCGACGTCGAGTCCCTCGACCAGCTGCGTCCGATCGATCATGGCCCGCCACCTTTCATGCGCTCGCCAGGAGGCGATGTCCACCTCACCATCCTCGCCCACCAGTTCGGTGGCGGGGTGTTCCGCGAGGCCCTGGCGGGCGCCGTCGACGAGCGGACGAACGGTGACCCCGCCGATCCGCGCCCGCACCGGAGGCGGGATCGAACGAGGGTCACCCGATCTGCGACGGCACCTACAGGATGCTGGCCATCTGTTCCGGCAAGGCCGGCGTCGGTCAGCGGTGTTCGAGCGGTCGCTCTCGGGCCGGGTGCTTGAGCCTGCCGCGACGTTTCCGCACCTCGGCGGTGCGCAGTGCTCGGCGGCCGGTCCCAGTGCGCAGAAGTCGGGCCAGCGAACGGCGGCGGTCGCCACGGGTCTTCGCGTACCAGCGGATCTCGCCCGTCTGCTCGACCCCGACCACAGGGCCCTTGCAGATGCCCTGACAGGCCACGGTGGTGGCACCCTCGCTGGCAGCGGCGAGCAGCATGACCTTGCCGAAGCCGGTGGCGTCGCGGCAGTCGTCCCCCATGCACACGAGCAGACGCAGCGGTCCGGCCATCAGTCGACGGGCGTGTAATCCCGCAGCATCTTGCGCAGCTCCAACTGGTGCTGTTCCTCCTCGCCGATGTGGCTGCGGGCGTACTCCTCGAGGAAGACCGATGCGTCACCGACGAGGCTGAGCAGCTTCCGGTAGAGCCGGAGTGACTCCATCTCGTGGTTGAGGCCCTCGGCCAAGATGTCGGCGATTCCGTGGCGGTGCGTCTCCTCGATCGCCGAGATGCGCTGCGACGGGTGACCACCGAGTCCGGTCAGGATCTCGCCGGCCTGCTGGGCGTGCAACAACGACTCCGCGGCCTGCATCCTCATGAATTCGACCAGTGGAATGCGGTGTGGCCCGGTGATCATGAACGAGTAGTGCGTGTAGCGCACGACGCCCGACAACTCGGACTCCAGGATCTCGGTGAGGACCTCGAATACCGCGTCCTGGTCGATCCCCGCACCCAGCACATCGCCGGTCTCGTGGTCGGTCATCGATCTCCTCCGCTGCTGGTCGGCGCCCATGTCTTGCGGGCCTCAGCTCGTGGCCCTGTGTGGCCATGGCGTGGTGTTCGGGTCCACGCCCCCTCACTCTGGCACGCCGGGGCACGCGCCCATCAGTCCAGTCAGGGTGCGGTCCTCGGTGTGCAGGTGATGGGCACCGTCGCTCTGGCGGTCCGGCTGCCGTCGCCGGGGTCGAAGGTGGCCGTGAACGTCAGGGTGCCGGTCGCGGTCGGCGTCCCGCCGGCGCCGGAGGCGAGCTCCAGTCCGGTGACCTCCGAGTCGAACTCGGCTCCGGCGGCCGCGGCAGCGCTGAAGGCGAGCGGCGCAGGGCCTGGAACGTGGATCGGACCGCTTCGGCGAGCAGCGTCTCATCAACGGTCACGGCATCGCCCACAGCCGTCGTGTTGGCGGCGAGGTTGGCGGCGAGGTCGCCGACGAGCATGGCGTTGGCGAGGAAGGCGGCGATCACCGGGACCGTGTCCCACGCGATGTTGGCGGCATCAGCGCGACACGCGCCGGGTGCAGGTCGAGCCGGCGCAACCGCGTCGGGGCTGCCCGTGTAGCCCGCTGCCGCGGCGCCGCGGAGGAGCCCCGCGAAGCGGTCCGGTGCGACGGGCACGACGTCGGGGCCGAACTGCTCGAGGGCGGCTGCCGCGTCGTCGGTGGGGGACGCGGTCAGTGGGGGGTTGATGACCCAAGAGGACCTCAGGCCCGTCGCGTCGAGATCGGTTCTGGACATCTCGAGGAACCGGTCGAGGTCCTCCTCGGCGGCGTAGGAGGGGAAGAAGTACGCGGAGCCGGATGGTCCGGCGACGAAGCGGGCGTTGTCGGGCAGGTGATCGAGGTACCAGTTCCAGATGTTGGGTGCGACCTCCGCGAGCCGCGGCGAGGTCGAGATGCCGATCGGGATCGTCTCCTCGTCGAGGTGGTCGAACTGCAGCGACCGGGCGAGGGTCTGCATGTACCCGAGCGCGTCGCCGTCGCTGACCACGAAGGAGACGTAGGTGGTGTCGGCGTCAGGCTCGACGGCGTCGTCGTCCCACAGCGCGGGGCGGGGTTCTTCGCGTCCGTGCATGTGCACGGTCATGTTCACCGCATCGGTTGTCGGGATCAGCCAGTCGCCGCTCTCGGTCAACTCTCCGACGCCGAGCGCCTCGTTCACCGGTAGGCCGACCGCCTTGTACAACGGCGTGTCGAAGAACAAGTAGCCATACACGTCGGTCCCGCGCGGGAACTGATCGAGGACCTCTCGGAGCAGGCCCGGCTCCGACGCCGGGTCGGCATCGAAGACGAACGCCCTGTGCGCGACCGCCCAGTCGCGCAGACCCGGTTGGATCGGCTTGCCGTTGCGTTCTCGACCGGTCCACACCGGAAACGCCCAGCCGCCCTCGGGGGGTCCAGTTCGGCGATGGCCCACTCGGTGAAGGCCCGGTCGGTGTCGAGGCCGAGGTCGCGCAGGTCCATCGCCACCTCGATGCCGTGCTCGGCGGTGAGTCGGCCGGCCATCTCGGGGCTGACCGGCACCACGTCGTCACGACCCGCGATGGTGGTGGCCACGTTCTGGGTCTCGTACGGGACCTCGGGGTCCCAGACCACCATTCCCTCGGTGCGGTCGAGCAGCCGGTCCAACGCCTCGTCCGGGGACACCACCTCGTGGGGCACGTCGACCACATCAGCCAGCCACGCCTCGGCAGACGGGTCGACGTCGAAGTCCTGGGCGCTGCGAACTCCCACCAGATACAGGTTCGGGCGCTCGCGGTTGACGATGCCCTGGAGCGCGGCGAACGTCAGCTGCTCCTCGATGGGAAGTGCCTCCACGTCAACCACCAGCATGGGATCCTCCGGTGCGCTCGAGGTCTGGGGGCCCTGCCTGCTCGTCATCGCTGCCGGCGCAGCCGATGGCCGCGATCGCCAGCGCACCGAGGATCGCGGCCACACGGCCCGACCGACGACAGCACGGGTTCATCTGGTGCAGCTCCCTACCCGGTGGAGGCGTGGTGAGGTCATGCGTCGCCGCAGCTGGATGGCGTGTCGTAACCGCCCAGGCGGTCCGCGAGCCAGCGGGCGGCATCGTCTGCGGCCGCCTCCAACACCCCATCGTGGTCGGCACCGGGAGAGATCCGGTACTCCACGGCCACGCCCGCGGCGCAGAGCTCGCCGACCAGCGCTGAGGTGAGCTCGGGGGGCAGCGCCTCGTCGGCTTCACCGTGCACGATCAGTAGAGGGCCCACAGCGGCGTCGGGGTCCGAGGCGCAGCACTCATCGAGCACCGCGCCGAGGAGCTCGCCGATCTCCGTGCTGGCGAGCATCTCGGTTGGGTCGAGGTCGTCGAACCCGGGGACCGCCTCCTCCCAGCAGCCGTGGGTGAGCAGCGCCCCTCGTGCCGCGGCCTCGGGCCTCAGGGCCACCGCCGGGTCGAGGCGCGGGTCGAACTCGGCTGTCGCCGCCAACAGGAGCGCTCCGTAGCCTCGCCCCTCGGAGAAACCGAACATCAGGGGCGCCACGGAGCCGAGCTGTGCGGACGGTGCCGCGACCACCGCGCCCCGGTAGTCGAGGTCGGGGAGCACCTGGTCGGCACGTTGGTCGACGGCCAGGGCGGCCAGGCCACCCTCGGAGTGACCCACCACCACCCACGATGGTGTCAGGGGGCCCACCTCCTCGAAGCGGTGGGCCGCGGCGACCGAGTCGACGGTGGCGGACGCCAGTTCGTCGCTGACGTGGTAGCTGTGCACCCCTGGCGTCCCGAGGCCGTGGTAGTCGGTGGCCGCCACCACGAACCCCTGGTCGAGCAGGCGCCGAGCTTCGGCTCCGTAGTCGTCGTAGAAGAGGTTGCCGGTGGCGCTCGGCGCGCACCGGTCGGCGATTCCGGTGGTCCCGTGGGCCCACGCCGCCACGGGCCGGCCGTCGGGAGGCCCGGCACCTGCCGGTGCCAGCAGCATGCCGCTCACGACGGCGGGGCCACCCGCGGCGGTGGTCGACCGGTAGAGGATCCGCCAACCGGACGCACCCGTGAGTGGGCCGGTCAGCTCGACCGGTTCGGAGCGCAGCACGGTGCCTGGCTCGGCAGCGGCCACGTCGTCGGCGTCGAGCGCGCCGACGTCGTAGAACGCGGGATCGGCGGTCGCCTCTGGACTGGGTCCGTAGGGGCGGGGCGCGTCGGGCAGTTCCATCGCAGGTGCGCCCCAGTCGCTCGGGTGCATCGCCGGCACCTGGTACACCGCTCCGGAGTGGGAAGCGGTCGTCGGGGTGGAAGGTCCCTCGGTCCGGTCGCCCCCGTCGCCGCTGCAGGCGCCGGCAACGGACAGCGCGGAGATGACGGCGATCGCTGCGAGCCGATGCAGGGTCGATCGAGGCACGCGGGGACGCTAGCCCGGCCCTCCCGGCCAACCCGTGGGGTGGCGAGGTCGCCGCCACGATGGGCGGCATGGGGCGCACTGGCCGCGCGACCGGCCGTGCGCATCCAGGAATTGACCAACTCGAGCGACGGCGAAGTGGTCTGAGCGCTCGAGATGGCCCTACTGGACCGGCGCCGCCTCACCGACCAGCGGCGGCTCGGGCTCTGGCTCGGCGCCGCCGGCGCGGGCGACTTGGACGAGGCCGACGCCGGTGAGGACGAGCAGGCCGCCGAGGAGATGGACGCCGCTGAGGGTCTCTTCGAGCCAGATCCACGCGACGGTGGCCGCCACCACGGGCTCGATCATGGCGGGCGATGCGGTGGCGTAGGAGGACGACCGAGAACACCGCCACCATCAGCGGAGCGGTGAACTCGAGCAGCAGGGCGATCGCCGGCCGCAGGCGATCGAGGGCGAACGAAGTAGAGCCACTGCAACAGCGCCGCCCCGCCATACGAACAGCCAGCGCTCCCCGGTCTCTGCGCTGATGAGCTACCTCGGCTTGGTGACACGCGGCCGCCGCTGTAGCTGTCGGTCGGTCCGACGCGGCCGCCCGGCGGTCCGTAGCCTCGGGGCGGTGAAGTGCTTGACGGCCGGCGGGACGGGCGGGGCCGCGATCGAGCGTCGCCTACGGTCGGGGCCGTGACCGACCACGTCGAGGTGTCCCGACCCATCAACGCCCCCGCCGACGAGGTGTGGGCCGCGATCACCGACATCACCCGGATGGGTGAATGGTCGCCCGAGTGCCACACCTGCACCTGGAACGACGCCTCGGCCGCCCCCGGCGTCGGCGCCATGTTCACCGGCCACAACCGCAACGGCGACTTCGAGTGGACCACCGAGTGCGAGGTGACCGAGTGGGTCCCCGGGCGGACGTTCGCCTTCGACGGCGTCTTCGGCGATCTCCGGTTCGCCAAGTGGGCCTACCGCATCGAGCCGACCAGTGCGGGTTGCGTCGTCACCGAGACGTGGGACGAGGGCCGACCCCCCGAGGTGATCGAGTTCACCGTGACGATCTCCGGGGTCGCCGACCGCATCGAGCACAACCGCCTCGGCATGGAGGAGACCCTCGCCCGCCTCGCTGCCGCGCTCGAAACCTGATCCATCTGACCACGGTGGCGTCCGGGGCGAGCCCGTCGGTGGAGGCCACGCGGCGCCAGAGGCGATCTCATCCGGCGGTCACGCTCCATCGAGGGGGCCGTAGCGCCGCTGCAGCAGCGCCCGGTTGTAGCGCTGCAGCATGACGGGGTAGCCGTTCATGAGTACGTCGAACACCAGGGTCAGCAGCGCCGCCGGCCACCAGCCACGGGCGGCGGCGTGGAGCACGACCCCGAGCGTCGCCATGAGCAGGAGGAAGTGCGCGGCCTCCGCGTCGCGCATCCGCCGGGCGAGGCGGGTGAGGTGCTCAGCTGAGCGATCGGCGGGCAGGTGCAGGTCCGGGTTGAACACTGCCAGCGGCCCCCGACGCAGCAGACGCTTGAACGGGCGCACGCCCAAGTGCACGTAGACGCGGCCGTCATGCTCGAAGGGGCGAAGCCGGTGGTACGAATCCGGCAGCCGGGGCCGCACCACCCGGCTCAGGGTGCCCAGCCAGGTCATCGGCACCCATGCGACCAGGAACGCGAAGCCGGCGCTCGCGCCACCGAGCACTCGCCAGGCGCCGACCAGCACCACGGCGGCGACCACCGTCGCCGCCACGACGAGAAGGGCAGAACGCATGGCGCGATCGTCGCGACTCGCGCTGGTCCGGCGCCAGAGGCTGACGGCCCGATCCGTCGGTGGCTCCCTCACCCCTGCCTCAGCCCAGATGGTGGCGAGCGTCGCCTGCGCGAGCGCCGGCCTCCCCCAGATGTGGAGATGTGACGGTCAGGTCGGAGGGCGACCGGTGCAGTACTCGTCGAACTCGACAAGGTAGGCGTCGACCCAGGCAGCGATCGCAGCACTGGTCTCGATGTCGAACGCCATCGAACCCGGTTCGTCGGTGATGTGATCGTTGACTTGCGGGATCGACAAGTCGTCGGTCGCCACGGTGAGGCGCATGTTCTCGAACCAGGTGCGCACCATCGTCAGGTCCCGCACGCCACCGCCGCGACCCGGCGAGGCCGCCGTCAGGCCGATGAGCGTGTCACGAAGCACCCCCATGTCGACCCGGGTGACCCAATCGATCGAGTTCTTGAGCAGCGGGCTGAACGAACCGTTGTACTCGGGACCGGCGATCAGCAGGCCGCCGGAAGCGCGCAGGAGAGCGGCGAGTTCGGGCGCAGTCGCCGGTACTCCGTGTGCGTCCTCATGGTCTCCGTGGTAGATCGGCATCTCATGGTCGGTGAGGCTCACCAACACGTGCTGCCGATCTCGACGCCCCAGTTCGAGACCCTCCCACCACACATCGCCGTCGTCGGTCAGCGCAACGTTGGTGAAGATGGTGTTGGCACTGATCGACGCCATCGCGGCCGGGTTGGTCGACTGCGACGTGCCCGGTGCCACGCCGAAGCATCCGGCTTCGGGGTTGATCGCGTACAGGCGGCCGTCGGCACCCGGCTTGATCCAGGCGATGTCGTCACCGATGGTCGTCACGTTCCACCCCTGTTCAGCGATCGACGCTGGGGGCACGAGCATGGCGAAGTTCGTCTTGCCGCACTGGCTGGGGAACGCGGCGGCCACATAGGTGGTCTCCCCGGCAGGGTCGGTGACGCCCATGATGAGCATGTGCTCGGCGAGCCAACCCTCCTCGCGGGCCATGGTCGACGCGATGCGCAGTGCGAGGCACTTTCTTGCCCAGCAGTGCGTTGCCGCCGTACCCGCTGCCGTAGCTCCAGATCGACCGCTCTTCTGGGAAGTGCACGATGTACTTGGTGACCGGGTTGCACGGCCACGCGACGTCGTCCTGGCCCGGTTCGAGCGACGCGCCGACGGTGTGCATGCAGGGCACGAACGGTGAGCCCTCGCCCAGGCGGTCGTAGACGGCGCGACCCATGCGAGTCATGATCCTCATGTTCACGACCACGTAGGGCGAGTCGGTGATCTGCACACCGATCTGGGCGATGTCGGATCCGAGCGGGCCCATCGAGAACGGGATCACGTACATCGTGCGGCCCCGCATGCAGCCGTCGAAGAGCCCCGTCGAGGATGTCGTGCATCTCGCGGGGGCCCATCCAGTTGTTGGTGGGCCCAGCGTCCTGCGGGGCCCTGCTGCAGATGTACGTCCGGTCCTCGACGCGAGCGACATCGCTGGCATCGGACCTCGCCAGGAAGCTGTTGGGCCGTTTGTCCGCGTCCAGCCGGATGAAGGTTCCCGCCTCGACGAGCTGCTCGCACAGCTCGTCGTACTCCTCGTCGGAACCGTCGCACCAGTGGATGGCAGTCGGTTTGCACAGGGTGGCCATCTCGGCCGCCCAGGCCTCGAGCTGGGTGTGTCGGACGGAGGCGGGGGCTTCCATGGCACCGATCCTCGAGCGCGTCTCGTTTCGGCAGGAAGGTCACGAGGGGGGCGGGCCCCGATGCAACCGCTCAGCGAACAGAAACCACACCGGCTGCCGGTCGAGGTTCCGTCGGCCCGTACGAACCCGTAGGCGCCTATCCACCTATCCAGGTAGCATGGTGGCATGGTCCTCAGCATCAAGAGCGATCGGGCTGATCGGCTCGCCCGAGAGTTGGCTGCCCTCACCGGTGAGAGCATCACCGAGGCAGTGGAGACCTCTCTCGAGGCCCGACTGGCTGCGGAGCGCCGGCGTCAGCGTCCGGCATCGCTCGACGACATCGTGGACCGGTTCTCGCTGCTCCCGGTCCTCGATGAGCGCACGGGCGATGCGATCCTCGGCTACGGCGACGACGGGCTTCCCACGTGAACGTGGTCGACACCTCGGCGATCCTCGCGGTCCTCTTCGACGAGCCCGAGCGGGCCCCCCTCGAAACCCGCCTGATGGCGGGTCCATGCGTGATGTCCGCGGCGACGAGGGTCGAGCTCGGCATCGTGGTCGAAGCCAAGAAGGGGCCGGCGGGCACGCAACTGCTCGAGGAGCTCCTCACACGGATCGACGTCGAGGTCGCTCCCGTCGATGATCCTCAGGTGCATGAGGCGCTCGTCGGCTGGCGCCGATTCGGCAAGGGTCGACACCCAGCAGGTCTGAACTACGGCGACCTCTTCTCGTACGCGCTGTCGCGCACCCTTGGGCAACCGCTGCTGTTCGTCGGTGGCGACTTCGGCCAGACCGACCTGTCGACCTGATCTCACTGCTGGCTGAGATGGCCAGTCCGTTCGAGGCGCGTCCGTCGTGGACGGTCCGCAGTCCGACGGTGACCCAATCGACGTAGCGGCGAGCCTCCCAGCCGCTCCGGTCGGAGAGACGCGATCTCAGGGATCGGTGAACGCGCTCATGGGTCCTCGTCGAGCGTCAGGGCCGGGGGCCGAACTGGGGCCCGGCGACTCGGCCGCGCTTGAGCTCGTGGAAGCCGGGGATGGTGGCGACGTCGAGCACGTGGTCGAGGAGGCGGGCGACATCGGCGCCGTGAGGTGGAGGAGAGACGATGGGGCCGAAGATGGCGGTCCTCGGCGTGCCGAACGCGAGGACGGGAGAGCCGACGTCGGGCCCGGCGAGCCCCACCGCCAGATGCGTGGACTCCCTGACGGCCGCGTCCCACGGCGCGTCCTCGACGGCCGCTGACCACTCCCCGGCGCCTGCCGCATCGGCGACGATGCGCACGAGGTCGATCGAGGGTGCCTCGCCGTCGTGGTGCGTCCGACGGCCGTACTCGGTGTAGAACGCCCCCACGAGGTCGTTGCGTCCGGCGGCGAGGAGCGCCGCGATGACACGATGCGCGGCACCCTCTGCGGCGAGGGCGGCTCGGTACGCCTCGGGGATCTCGTTGCTCTCGTCGAGAACGCCGAGGCTGAGACTGCGCCACTCGATCTCGATGTCCCGTTGGCCGACGGCTTCGACGAGCCAGCGCGATGTCATCGAGGTCCACGGACAACCAGGATCGAAGTAGAACTCGATCGTGTCGGTCAGGGCGGTGGTCATCGGGTTCTCCGAGGGTTGGTTGAGCGGACGGCGGCGGCGTGGACACCGTGATCGAGCCGTCGGCCACCCGCTCGCGGAGCTCAGGGCTGAACTGCACGGTCTACGCCGGAGCGGCCACGTCGATGACGACGGGGAGCGCGGTGTCCCGCCACCGGGTCAGATCGCCGTCGTTGCGCGGCTGGTACTTGCCGAAGACGAGTGTCCGGGCCCGCTCCGCCCGGTCGCCGGCCTCGACGATCTCGCCATGACCCACCCGATCCTGACCGTCCAGCTCGACCGACACCGCAGGGTCGGCGTCGAGGTTCTGCACCCAGTCCGACGACCGTCCTCCGCCGGCGAGCAGGTAGAGCGTGTCACCGTCGGCGGCGTACCAGATCTCGATGCGGTGCGGCCGACCACTGCGCCGCCCCGTCGTCGTGAGGTAGCAGTAGTCGTCATCCGCCGGCTCGGCGTCATCCGCGTCAGGCATGAAGGGCTTTCTGCCCGGTCATCGCGCCGGCCAGTGGCGTGATCCACGTCGCGGCCCCGCGAGTCGTACGAGATGAACGCGCTCGGAGGGACTCGAACCCCCACCCTTCTGATCCGTAGGCGGTCCTGACCGGTCCGTCTGCTGTTGGTGCCTGCTGTTCCATCAGGTCAGATGTGGTGCGCGGTCCGGGGGGTGTTGCCGAATCTTGGGCCGTGACGGCCCGTGGATTGCCAAAGGGATTGCCAACTCTCGGTGGCGCCAGGTCACGGGACCAGCGTCAGGGCCTCGCAGTGCGCCGGGCGTACCACAGCGAAGTCCCGGCGATTGAGGGTCGCGACCGTCGTGATCTTCAGGCGTTCAGCCACGGCCACCACCGACGCGTCGACCAGCCCGAGGCGTAGGTCGGCGTATTGGACGATGAGGTCCCGGCACCGGGCCCAGTCGGCCGCGGTGAGGTCGACCACCTCGATCTCGCTGGTGGCGACCGCATCGACGAACGTTGCTTCCGCTTCGACGCCAAGGCGGGACTCGATCATCCACGCGGTCTCGACGGCCACTGGTGCTGGCACCAGGAGGTCAGCGTGCGCATCGAGCACCGCAGCACAGGCAGCGTGCTCGGGAGTGGAGGTGTCTGCTGCGGCGACCAGGATGTTCGTGTCGACCAGCAGCACGGGCCGCGTCGATCAGACGCCGTCGGCGAGCTTGCGGCTGGCGAGCTCGTCTCGCTCGCGACGTATGTCGAACGGCCGGGTGTCCCCGGAGGCGCCGATCCCGATGAAGCTCAATCGCCGAGGCCGCGCCGGCGCGTCGGTTCCATCCTCCGGCAGCCCCGCAGCCAGCTCAGCGATGACCTGGTCCACCACAACCCCGCGTCGCGCCGCCTCGGCTTCGAGCCGACGCACAACATCGGGTGGCAGATCGACGGTCATCGGCATGCCAGCAAGTGTACGACGACCTTTCGGCGGCTGAGTCGCCCAAACCCGCCTCGATGACGGGTCCGTGGCCGGCGGCGAGGCGGCCTCTTCGTCATCTCGCGTGTGGGGCGCTCAGTGCGAGGTGGCGTCGAGGAAGGCTTCGGCCTCCTCAGGAGTGATGTCGTCGATCACGTCCCCGCCGTAGGGCGGGTGGGGCCTAGCGCGCCTGAGAGCCTCCTCGACCGGGAGCTCCAGGCTCTTGGTCTGGATCGGCGTCGGGTCCTGTGGGGACATCTCGCCCACCAGGATACAACCGCGCTCCGGCTCCGCTCGGAGCGAACTTCTGGCACCTCACCCGGGCGCGGCCTCGACCAAGGACCCAGTCGCGCAACCCCTCCCGAAACGACGTCCGATACTGGGCCGCCCGCAGGGCCGGCACGTACTTGATCGCGAGCGGGCCTACACCCGCGCTGTCGATGAGCTCCTTCAGTCGGGAGCGCCGATAGTCGATGACGTGTTGCTCGACCTCGGCCTCCACGTCGGCAATGGTCGTCACACCAACCTTCCCTCCCCTTCCAGCGGAGTCTCGACGGTACCCCGCCGGCAGATGGTCGACCCTCGGTATGACTAGTGGCTCTCCGTCGTAGTCCACGTTCGGTGCCGCCACCGGACCTCCAATAGGGAATCAGCCGATGGACCTGGTGCGCTCGAAGCAGCGGGTGGCCGACCACGGGGAGGTATTCACCCCGACGTGGATGGTCGAGGCGATGCTCGACCTGGTCAAGGAGGAAACCGAGCGGATCGACTCTCGGTTCCTGGAGCCAGCTTGCGGGAGCGGCAACTTCCTGGTCCAGATCCTTCGTCGCAAGCTCACAGCGGTGGAGATGTGCGCCCCGTGGATTGGCAGAGGGATTGCCAAAGTCCCGGTCAGGAGGGGTCGTCCCGGTGGATCCGATCGACCGGCAATTGGACCGCTTCGGCGAGCGGGCCGAGGTCATTGTCGACGACGTCCTGCACAATCGCGTGATCGGTGTCGAAGTAGCGGTGTGCGAGGTGGTCCCGCATGCGAGCGATCTCCTTCCACGGCACCTCCGGTGCACCGTCGAGGAGGTCGGGGTCGATGCCCTTTACCGCTTCGCCGATCTCGATGAGCCGGACACGAACCGCGTCGTAGACCAGGCCGTCGTGGAGGTCGCCTCTCGTGAGATGCTCCCGGATCGCGGCGACGGCCTCGACGATGTCGCCCAGCCGAGCATCGTCCTGTCGGCTCAAAGCGTTACGGCCTCGGCCAGAACCTCGTCCCGCAACCGCTCGCGGAGCGAAGCTGGGGTACCAACGTCGACCTTGACGCCGAGCGCCTCCTCGAGCTCCACCCCGATGGAAAGGATCTCGATCGGTCGGGCGTCAGGCTCGAGCTCGACGAGGAAGTCGATGTCGCTGCCCGGCCGTTCCTCTCCTCGAGCGACCGACCCGAAGATGGCGACCGATCGTCCGTGATGGCGCGCCACGATGGCTTTGATCTCCTCGCGGCGAGCCTCCACCAGTTCCAGCAACGGAGTCACCTGGACGTCGGTCACGACCGGATACTACGAGCCGACGCCCCATCGGCCGTGCGTTCAACGGACCGCCGGGGATACCAGACGGCAACCGACCTCAGTTCCCGCGCCTACGCGGTCCATGCCGGCCCACCCTCGTCCCGCACTCGATGCGAGGCCAGAGGGGGCTGTTGCGCTGTCGGCCGACTCCGACCGCCGCGAGACTCCGGTGATGCGCCGCCGCCCGTTCTGCCCGCCGATCAGCCAGGACCGTTCCGCGTTGGCGGGGTTCCGGTTCCCGCCCGAGGTGATCATCTTGGCGGTGCGCTGGTATCTGCGGTTCGGGCTGTCGTTCCGGGACCTCGTGGAGCTCCTCGCCGAACGCGGGATCGAGGTGGACCACGTCACCTTGTTCCGGTGGGTCCAGCGGTTCACGCCGATGCTCGTCGACGCGGCGCGGCCGTGCCGTCACGCGGTCGGTTCCCGGTGGTTCGTGGACGTGACCTATGTGACGGTCTCCGGGGTGTGGCGGTACGTGTACCGGGCTGTCGATGACAACGGCCAGGTCATCGACGTGTACGTGTCCCCCAATCGAGACCTTGCTGCGGCACGGAAGTTCTTCAAACGGGCGATCGCCGCTCACGGCAAGCCCGACGAGGTCGTGACCGACCTCGCCCAGGCGCTCGAGAGCGTGATCGAGGAACTGCTGCCCGACGCGTTCCACAACACGAAGAAGTACGCGAACAACAGCGGCCGGCCGAACGACCCACGAAACACACCGATGACTCCTCGGCACCTACAGCGTCACGAACTCCTCGACCGCACCCTGATCTGGTACCAACGACAACTCTGAACCGGCCTGGGTATCCCGGAGGCTCCTTACCTTGGAAACGAGGATGGAGCTATGGCAAG